>Ga0326513_10000687_pt1 | contig 28834 bp, 23 predicted proteins | sample 2_2465_0518_D_FD_203654 | JGI IMG/M metagenome (GOLD analysis project Ga0326513, IMG submission 203654) | Bovine rumen microbial communities from UC Davis, California, United States - 2_2465_0518 | ecosystem: Host-associated > Mammals > Digestive system > Stomach > Rumen | place: USA...
CCCTTCCCCGCAAAAAAGAGCCGCATCTCCTCCCGAGGTGCGGCTCTTACCCTTTTATATTATATTGTAACAAATTAAAATCCTTATGATTTCGGTGCAAAGATAGGCATAAAAAATCATTCGCCGGATTTTTTCCGACGAATGACATGATTTTTTCGACAAACGGCATTCCGTTACCAAAGTGCAGTGTAGAGAATTGCAAGGATTACAATGACCGCAACAGCTCCGATATTGAATGACCTGTCGGTGTGGAACAGTTCGAGATCTATGTCAACGGCATTGGGATCTTTCACCTTATCCACAGCGTTCGAACGCAGGTAGATAGCCAGCACGAAGAACATGAGTGCCAGGAAGAAGATGGCCTCGAATCCGTAGTTCACCAATTCGTGGTTGAACATCGATATGATGCCGATGATGAGGCAGATTACAGCACCCGCGCCGAGGATATTGCTCCAAAGCAGTTGCTGCTTGATGGTCTTCTCGTCGAGTTTGTCGGCAGGAACCGTCTGCTTGGAGGCGAACGAAATGCCGAAGAATACCACAACGAGGCAGAGGAACACATAACCCATGCGGAGCAGGAAGGGAACCTCAGGCATCAGGAACTTGAAGAGGATGGAGAATACGAAAGTGCCGATGGCGGCTACTACGGCAGCCGTGCCGGAAGCGCGCTTCCACAGCAGACCGAGACCGAAGATCACAACCACGCCGGGATAAACGAAGCCCGAATATTCCTGGATAATCTGGAAGGCCTGGTCGGCTCCGCCCATGATGGGATAAACGGCGAGAAGGGCGAGAATGAGTGCGCAAACCGATGTGATACGGCCCACGTTGACGAGACGCTTCTCCGAGGCGTTCTTGTTCATGAACTGCTTGTAGATGTCCATCGTGAAGATGGTCGAAGTGGAGTTGAACATTGAGGCCAGCGACGAGATAACGGCGGCAGCAAGGGCTGCAAACGAAAGACCCTTGACCACGACAGGAGTGAAGTTGCGAATCAGGAAGGGATAGGCATCGTCTGAACGTTCGATACTGCCGGCAAGCGTAGCGTACAGATCAGGACGCTGTGTCATAATGTAGAAGGCACATACGCCGGGGATACATACGATGAAGGGAATCAGAATCTTCAGGAAGGCTGCGAAAATCATACCTTTCTTGGCCTCGGAGAGGCTCTTGGCAGCCAGACCCTTCTGAATGATGTACTGGTTGAAGCCCCAATAGCCGAGGTTGGTCAGCCAGAGTGCACCTACAATCACCACGATACCGGGAATGTCGAAGTAGGGATCGGAAGGCTGAAGCACTTCGCCCAAGCCGTTCTGCACACCGTTAATAACGGGGTAGAGGGCTTCATTGCGGGTAACAATCAGGTGGAAGTGTTTGTCGCCGGGAATAGCCTCCAGGTCACTCATGATGTTGCCCAGTGCTGCAAATGCGTTGGGAGCACCGATTTCATCTGCGATAACGTCAAGGGCTGCATAAGCCGTAATCAGACCGCCGCCCACAAGGAAGGTTACCTGCATTACGTCGGTCCATGCCACCGACGCCAGACCGCCGTAGATTGAGTAGATACCTGCAATCAGGAACAGGGCCAGGATGATAATCAACAGTGTCATATCGACGTTCATGCCCAGGAATACGCCGGGAACATAGGGGAGGCCCAGAATCTGCTTGATGGCAAGGGCACCCAGCCAGGCCACGGACGTCAGGTTGATGAACACATAGAGGAACAGCCAGAAGATGGAGAATGCCAGACCTACACCCCAGTTGTAACGTTCTCTCAGGAACTGGGGAATCGTGAAGATTTTCTTTTCAATCATCACGGGGAGGAGGAACTTGGCTACGACCAGGAGGGTGGCTGCTGCCATGAGTTCGTAGGCTGCCATGGCAATACCTGACTTGAAGGCGGAACCTGACATGCCGATGAACTGTTCGGCTGAGATGTTGGCTGCGATGAGAGAGGCGCCTACTGCCCACCATGTCAGCGTATTGCCGGCCAGGAAGTAGTCTGCGGAGTTCTTCTCTTCGCCCTTCTTGCTTCGCGACAGGAACAGACCCATGCCGACGAGAATCACAATGTAGAGGCCGAAGACCACATAGTCCGCTACCTCAAAACCATTGTTTTTTAGAGCTTCAATAATTTCCATTTTGTATATAAATTGTTTGTTCTTTGATTTTTAAAGGCATTAAAGGGTGCCGAACTGGAAAATCGTACGGCTGTTATAGGTTTCGCCGGGTCTCAGCACGCAGCTTGGCCATCCGTCCTTGCCCTCCTTGTTGGGTGTGTCGGGGTATTTCTGTGTTTCGAGACAGATACCCGTGCGTTTTTCATACTTGATGCCCTTCTTGCCGACGGCGGTTCCGTCGAGGAAGTTGCCGGCATAGACCTGAACGCCGGGTTCGGTTGTGAATACGGAGAGCTTAATACCGGATGCGGGCGAAAAGAGCACGGCAGCCGGTACGTCGATATTGCCCTTGGTGTTGAGCACCCAGTTGTGGTCGAAGCCCAGTCCGTACTTCACCTGCTGGTCCTCTGCCTCGATATCCTGGCCTATGGTCTTGCATTTGGTGAAGTCGAAGGCCGAACCGGGGATGATGTCGGCAATCTCGCCGGTGGTCATGAACGTCTCGTCGATGGGGGTCGTCGATGTCGAATTCAGGTAGAGCGAGTCGTTAAGAATGGTCTGCGTGGGATCGCCGCTCAGGTTGAAGTAGCTGTGGTTGGTCATATTGATCACCGTAGGCTTGTCAGTTGTGGCGCTGTACTCAATTTCCAAGGCATTCTGGTCGGTCAGCGTGTAGGTGACTTTGGCCTTCACTTCGCCGGGAAAATTGTTGTCGCCGTCGGGCGATACGATTTCCATTGTCACGGAGTTGTCGGCCGTCTGTGTGGCCGTATAGACCTGATACTGCCAGCCTGTAGGACCGCCGTGCAGACAATGTCCGTAGTTGTTCTGGGGGAGTACATACTCTACACCGTCCAGGGTAAACTTGCCACCGCCGATGCGGTTGGCATAGCGTCCGATGGCTGCGCCGAAGTCGGAGGGAGTCTTTCCGTCTCGGTTGGCATAGGCCTTCACGTTGTCGAAGCCCAGCACCACATCCTTGAATTCACCATACCTGTCGGGTACCCAGATGGATACGATACGTCCGCCAAGGTTGGTGACGCATACTTCCGCACCGCTGGCATTTTTCAGTGTGTAGAGTGCCGTTGGTTTGCCGTCGATTGTGTCTGCAAAATTTGCAGGATTCAGTCCTGACAGCGTTTCCGTTGCAGTCTGCTCGGCAGGCTGCGCTTGCTTCTTGTTGCCACAACTGCCCAGCAGCATGGCTGTGACCACCATAGTGGCTCCGATTGTAATGTTTCTAAGTTTCATATATATATAAGTTTATATATTGTGTAAAGTCAAAAAAGACTTGGCAAAGATAAGCATTTTTATTCAAAGGAAGAAACAAATTCGAGTTTTTTTATCTTTTCCCGTTACAATTTTGTCATTTTAGGCTGTTTTTAGGCCAATTCCATGCTTTTTTTGCAATTTCATTTCGTCAATTCCCATTAATTCGCTATCTTTGCCATGCTTCTTGTCGAAGACTTTTCAGTTTTTCCGGCGGATGCTTTTTCTATTTTCAGAATTTCTGTTATCATGTTTGATTTCCTCTTCAGGAAACGTGAGGCTTTGCCATTGCCCTATAAGCGCGATATTCACTGTCATCTCATCCCCGGGGTCGATGACGGTTCTGCGCTCATGACGATGTCGCTCGACTATCTCAAGGCCCTTCACGAGATGGGGCAGGAGCGGGTAGTCATCACGCCCCACCATGCTTATCCCAATTATATGAACGATACGGCCGGTATCCAGCCGCTCTATGACAAACTTGTCGCCAGGCTGAAGGCTCAGGGTACACCCATTGTCTGTGAAGGCTTTTCGTTCGAGTATAGGATGGACCTCACGTTCCGCCAGCTGCTCAGCCAGTCTCATTATGAACAGGCAGGCGCTGCACTCGTGCCCTTTCTCGGGAATCATCTGCTGGTCGAGTGTCCCTGGCACGAACCCGACTATCCTGTTGAGGAACTCATCGCCCAGGTGGCTGCTGCCGGCTATCATCCCATCATGGCTCATCCCGAACGCTACGACTATTGGGCCGTTGAAAACCGTGCCTATTATGACCGTCTCAAAAAGCATGGCGTCGATTTTCAATGCAATCTGCTTTCCTTTGCCGGCTATTATGGGGAAGAGGTGCGCAAGGCTGCTTTGTGGCTGCTCCGCAAGGGATATGTCAACTTTCTGGGTTCCGACCTCCACAATGATCATCAGATCCATGTGATGCGGCAGTTCCTCCGTTCCGGCAAATATGCCGATATTTATCACGATCTGGTGCGCTGCTGCGGAAACGACCGGCTCTGAAACGGAGATACAAAAAATCCAGCTTGTCTCTCGACAAACTGGATCCACTAACCTTAAATCTTATACCATGAAAAACACATCGCAAAGATAGGACAAATCCTTATTCTTTGCTACTTTTTTACCCGAAAAAATTGAAATTGATGCATATTTTATCAAAAAAAGAGATAATTTGTAAACTTGACATTCCAATCCTACATCTGATTGGAGAAGAAGCTGACCGCCTGAATCGCGAGTGTTATGTCATTGGCGGTTGGGTGCGCGATCTTTTCCTCGAACGCCCCTCCAAGGATATTGATGTTGTGACGGTCGGCTCGGGCATAGAACTCGCTCAGGCTGTGGCCCGTCGGCTCGGGCGCCGTGGCACCCATCTGGCCGTCTATCGCAATTTCGGAACCGCACAGGTCAAACACGGGGGATTGGAAGTGGAGTTCGTGGGTGCACGCAGGGAATCCTATTCCCACGATTCCCGCAAACCCGTGGTCGAGGACGGTACACTCGAGGATGACCAGCGGCGGCGCGACCTCACCATCAACGACCTTGCCATCTGTCTTAACAAGGCCCGCTGGGGCGAGCTGCTCGACCCATTTGGCGGCATTGACGACCTGCAGAACGGGCTGGTGCGTACCCCCCTTGATCCGGACATCACTTTCTCTGACGACCCGCTGCGTATGCTGCGCGCTATCCGCTTCGCCACCCGTTTCGACTTCCAGATTGTACCTGAGACATTTGAGGCTATTGCCCGCAACAGGGACCGCATCAAGATAATTTCCGGTGAACGCATCATCGACGAACTCAACAAGATACAGATGGCGCCGCGCCCTTCCGTGGGTTGGGCCTACCTGCAGCGTTGCGGCCTCCTTCAGATTATCTTCCCCGAACTGCAGGCGCTGGCCGGCGTAGAGGTAAAGGACGGACGCGGTCACAAGGACAATTTCTGGCACACCATCACGGTGCTCGACCATGTGGCCGCCACCGGCAACCAGAACCTTTGGCTGCGTTGGGCTGCAGTCATGCACGACCTCGGCAAGGCAAAAGCCAAAGCCTGGGATGAGAAAATCGGCTGGACTTTCTACAATCATGATTATATAGGTTCGCGTATGGTATTGCCCATCTTCCGCCGTCTCAAGCTCCCTCTCGGTCCGGAAGAGAAGTTTGTCGAGAAACTTGTATTGCTCCACATGCGTCCCATATGTCTGGCTGACGAAGGCATTACCGACTCGGCTATACGCCGTCTGCTCTTCGATGCCGGCGACGACATCGACGAACTCATGACCCTATGCGAGGCTGACATCACGTCCAAAAACCCTGAAAAGGTGCGCCGTTTCCTTGACAATTTCAAGATTGTGCGCCAGAAGATGGTGGAAATCGAGGAGAAAGACCGTATCCGCAACTGGCAGCCTCCGGTTGACGGTATCGAGATCATGCAGCGGTACGGACTGACACCATCGCGCGAGGTGGGTGTGCTCAAGGATTCGCTCAAGGATGCCATCCTCGACGGCATCATCCCCAACAACCGCGAGGCGGCCCTTGTTTTCCTGGATGAAAAATTCAAGACATTGAACCTCCCTTCAGGGGAAACCAAAGCATAAGGAAATGGCAGAATTCAGCAAAAATCAGGGCAATGACGGGGAAGACCTCGCAGCGGCCTATCTCAAAAAAAAGGGATATCAGATTCTGGAACGCCAATGGCACCATGGCCATTTCGAACTGGACATCATCTGCGAAGACCCGTCAACCTCCCAGATTGTCTTTGTGGAGGTCAAGACGCGTGCCGACGATTCCTTCGGCAATCCCCTGGATGCCATCGACCAGAAGAAGATGGCCCGTACAGCCGCGGCGGCCAACCATTACATTCATCTGACGCATTGCCCTCTGGAATGGCGTTTCGATGTGGTAGGCATCATTCTGCACCCCTATATCGATCCCAAGAGCCGCGAACCGCATGCCCTGACGCGTGAGGAAATGGAACGCTATCCCATCATCACCCACATCCCCGATGCCTTCTACCCGCCGCTTTCACGGCGATGAGTCGGCATCCGGTCATCGCACAGGTTTAGAATCTGCCGGGGATTAAGCTTAGCTGGTAAAGCAACGTCTGCGCAATCCGCCGGTGTCCCTCGTCGCTGGGATGGAGCAGGTCGGTCTCTGCGTTGCCGAAATAGCGGGCATGGGCTGAGCTCAGGGGATAGAGTCCCGAGATGGCATTGAGGTCGATGACGGGTACGGCCCACACGTTGCCGGCCTCCTTGATGACCTCCACATAGGCATCCACATATTCGCCGCAGCCGTTCTGATAGGCCTCCGAGGGCTGGATATTCTGTTCCCCAGACTGGAAATAGGCGCGGTGTAAGGGTGTAAGGAGCACGATCTGCTTGGCAGGGTAGGCTTCCTTGAGCTGGCTCATGGCGATGTTGATGCGTCCGCGGAACGTCCCTTTGTCCATCGCAGGCCGGCGCATGGTGCGCTTCATCGCCTGCGGGGGGGTGTGCGCAGCCACAACCGCCACGGTGTCCTTCTCCTCATACCATTTACCCAGCGGAACGGCGTGGTTGTAGTCGTTGGTGCCGCAGAGGATGACGATGGCATCCACGTCGTCGCCGTGTTCGCGTTTCAGTTTGTTCATCTGGTTGGGGATATCGTTCCATTGTCTGCCGCTGACGGCATAGACCCAGGGCGTCTGTTCCAGCCAGTCGGTCAGAAAGTGCCAGTATTTGAGTTTCGAACCGGTGTTGCGGGGATCGGTCACCGAATCGCCGAAATAGGCCACCTTGATGCCGCGCCATGGATGCGTTTTGCTGACCTCGACCGTCTGGGCCGGCAACATGAAGGGGAGGGTCAGCATCAGGGCCAGCAGAAGAAAAATTCTTTTCATTTTTTTTTGAAAGGATTTTTTTTGTGTGAACTGAATGTATTTTTATGTCATTTTAATTATGGTGCAAATATACGCATTTTTTTTGAAATTTCCAAATAATTTTACGTTAAAATATTATAAATAAAAAGTTATATGGAGTATTTGTATTACCGGATTCTGGAATTACCGTATCTTTGCATCAAATCTGCTAAACCTTTATCCAGGCTCCGAACTCGGCTGGTATGCCGAAATCGAGGGTCGGGAGTGGAGCGACGGCTGCGTCTATAGCGGCGACGACTATAAACTCCGCCTCGCCTGGGTGGAGAAATGAATGTAATGTTCTCCGTTACTTCCGTTACTTCCGTTCCATATAGTATTTCTTATATATATATTTAATAGATTATTAATTTTCTAATTATACCATCACGCGGGTGTCAGGATTGTCAAACTTTGTCATTGTCATTTTTTGTCATTTTTATTTTTCAAGGTGGGGGGGACATGCTCTCATTATATAAAATAAATATAAATATTTATTTTATATAATGAGAGTCCCCCGAACCCGTATCGGAATTTGAATTTGACAAAGTTTGACAATGACAAAGTTTGACAACGTTAAAATGTGAAATTGGAATGAACAATAGGAGAGGAGCTGAATCGTGGGTACGGGTGCCTGGAATCAATGTGTTTATGCCTATGTGTTAATTTGAGCGCCCGAAATGTTAAATCGACAGTTATGATTTGGTCATGTCTGAAAAAAGCCGTATCTTTGCACCAAATTAAGAAAGAACCTCACAGCCACCGTTAAACTCAAATTCTTATACAATGATACAAGTCAAACTCCTCCGGTATTTATCCTTTCTCCCCACAGCGGACAGCGACAGCCCGGCCTCAGTTATTCTGCTTCGCATCGTCTATAGGACAAGCCGGATTATTTATCCTTCATGTTGCCGGGATTCTTTCATTTCGTATTATTTATCCTTCCTGTCGCCGGGAATCATTCACGTCGTATCATTTATTCTCCGAATCGACAGTTTACGTTCGCCCCCGAGCACAGGTAATCCTCTGCATTATGTTGAAAAAGGACCTTATTCAGCGAAAAATTTGGATTATTTTTGGAAATGTCGAAAATCATGTGTATCTTTGCAACATCAAATCAATAAAATAAATAAAGATGAACAGACCATTATGGATTGCGGCTGCCCTTCTGGCAGGCAGCCTTGGTGCAGAAGCACAGACCGAACGTACGGCCGATTTCCGCGAGAAGTATGAACTCCGGGAAGTGGTGGTGATGAGCCGTCATAATATCCGTTCGCCCCTGTCATCGGGTGGGGCGGCCTACCAGCGCGTCTCTTCCCACGAGTGGTTCAACTGGTCTTCGCCCGGCAGCCAGTTGTCGCTGCGAGGCGGAGTGCTTGAGACTGAGATGGGCCAGTTCTTCCGTAAATGGGTGGTGAACGAGGGGCTTCTGCCCGACAACTACCGACCGGAAGGGGAGGAAGTGCTGTTCTATGCCAATTCTCGTCAGCGCACCTTCGCCACAGCCAAGTATTTCTCGGCGGGATTCCTGCCCTTTGCCAACGTGGAGATTACACATGTCTATGACGAGGACAAGATGGACCCCGTTTTCACGCCCCAGTTCACCAAGATGAACGACACCTACCGTCAGCAGGTGCTCGCCGAGATTCAGGCGATGCACGGCGGTCCCCAGGCCTGGATGAGTGCCCAGCAGGCCACACTTAATCTGATGGAACAGGTGATAGGGATGCCGGAGTCACCGGCCGCTGCCAACGATTCCGCCCGCTTCTGGTATGACGACACACAGTTCATCATCGAGAATAACGACGAACCGCGCATGAAGGGTGGATATACGCTGGCCAACAGCGTGGCCGACGCTCTGGTGCTGCAGTGCTACGAGAGCGAGAGCCTGACGGCCTTCGGACATGAACTGACCGAGGAGCAATGGCGCGCCATCTGCAGGGTCAAGGAGGTTTATGACGCTTTGCTCTTTACGACCCACAGCGCTGCCGTCAACCTGGCTTATCCGCTGGTGAGCCGCATCCGCGAAGAACTGAACCGTACGGACCGTAAGTTTATGTTCCTCTGCGGCCACGACAGCAACCTGGCCAGTATCGGAGCTGCCCTCGGACTGGTGTTCCCCGAGACGCAAAATGCGTTGGAAATCCACACGCCCATCGGTTCAAAACTGGTGTTCGAAAAATGGAGCGACGGTACGGAGGATTATGTCGCCGTCAATTTGGTCTATCAGGCCTATACCCAATTGCAGGACCGTTCTCTCCTGTCGCTTGAAACGCCTCCCATGGTATTGCCCGTACAGGTAAGTTCCATTACGGCAAATGCCGACGGCCTCTACCGCCTGGCGGATCTCGATGCGCTTATGGCCTCGACAATGGCTGAATACGATGCTATCGAGGACACCTCCTCTGGAGTAAAGACGACTTCCTTGTCGGAACCTGCCCGCGAGGCGCCTGTCCACAATCTCCAGGGCCAGCGCCTCGACACGGTTCAAAACGGAATCAATATCATAGGCGATAGGAAATGTCTGATCCCCGGGGCTCTCCCGGCCGCACATGGAGCGAGGGAGTAAATGAAATCCCAACTCTAAACTCTGAACTCTAAACTATAAACACAAAATACCCCAGGCTTTTGCCCGGGGTTATTCAGTTAGTTTTATTTCAACATCGTGACATCCACGCGGTTGAAGGGGAACATGAAGCCCTTGCCCTTGAGTTGCTGGTAAACCGTTTCGTTGAATCCGAAATAGACGGTCCAGTAGTCGGATGACTTCACCCATTGGCGGGTCTGTACGCTCACGCCGCTTTCGTCGAGCGAAATGAGACCGAGCCAGGGTGCGGCCACAGGCGTGCCCTCGATGGGTTGCTGAATGATTTCAGGTGTGGATTTCTGAAGTTCCGTAATGGCTTGGCGAACGTCCTCGAAGTCGGTGCCGTAGCAGAACTGGAACTTGAGGTCAACGCGACGGTAGGGCTCCTTGGAGAAGTTTTTCATAGCGCCCGTCGAGAGACCTCCGTTGGGGATGATGATGGTCTGGTTGTCGACCGTTATGAGGATGGTGTTGAAGATCTGGATTTCCTTGACGGTACCCTGGAAGCCCTGTGCCTCGATGTAGTCGCCCACACGGAAGGGCTTGAAGAGGAGAATCATCACGCCGCCGGCAAAGTTCTGGAGCGTGCCGCTCAGGGCCATGCCAATAGCCATGCCTGCAGAAGCGAACAGGGCGATGAACGACGAGGTCTCAATGCCGAGAATCGAAATGATGACGATGGCAAGCAGGAGCCAGAGCACTACGTTCACGACGCTCTTGAGGAAGCTTTCCACACCCGGGTCGGTTGCGCGTTTGCTGAGCACCTTGCCGAAGAGTTTGACAACCCAGTTGATGAGTAACTTGCCGATCAGGAAAACGATGATGGCGATAACTGCGTTCTTACAGAATGTGATGGCCCACTGCTGGAACATAGCAAGTGTTTCGGCCGAGAAAAGAGAGGTCAATGTTTCCATAATTGAAATAAATAATGTATATGTGAGAAAGTTTGTAGGCTGAAGAGTCATCCGATCCGGAATCCGGCGACGGGTTCGATGCCGATACCGGGGGCAGAGGGGAGCCGGATGTTGCCTTCGACGACCTCCATGCCGCCCGCGAAGGGATGGTTGTCGATGAGCAGGTGGCCGTCGAGGTCGGCCCATTGGGCAAAGGATGCGAGGTGGGCGATGGCCGACACGGCACAGACGGTCTCGGTCATACAGCCCAGCATGACCTGCATGCCGAAGGCCCGGGCGGCGATGGCCATCTGACGGGCTTCCCAGAGACCGCCGCATTTCATGAGTTTGATATTGATGCCCGACACACAGCCCCGGAGCCGTTTCAGGTCGGACAGATGCTGACAGCTCTCGTCGGCAATGACGGGCAGGGGAGACCGTTCTGTAAGCCAGGCCAGGGCGTCGAGGCTGCCCTTGGGGAGCGGCTGTTCGACCATGATGACACCCTGATCGCGGAGCCAGCAGATTTCGTCGAGAGCCTCTTCCTTTGACTTCCACCCCTGGTTGGCATCGACTGTGAGGGGCAGGTCGGTAACCTCGCGGATTGAAGCGATGAGTTCCTTGTCGCCGGGCACACCGACCTTCACCTTCAGGCGATGGTATTGTCCGGCCACCTCAAGCGTCTTGGCCCGTACGTTCTCGGGTGTGTCGATGCCGATAGTAAATGTGGTGGGAAGACCCTCACGGCGAAGCGAGAGCGGACTCAGACCCCAGAGTTTCCAGAGGGGCATGCCTGCTGTTTTGCCCTGCAGGTCGTGGAGTGCAATATCGACGGCAGCTTTGGCAGCCCAGTCTCCCGGGGAAAGGGTGTCCAGGTAGGCGTGTATGTCGCTCATCGCAAAGGGATCGTGGAACGGGGAAAGATCCACCTTGTCCAAAAAGGCAAGCACACTCTGGATGGACTCGCCGAGATAGGGAGGCATGGAGGCCTCGCCGTAACCCGTGATGCCCTCGTGTGTGACGGAAAGGAGCACATCGGGTGTCTCCGAGCGCGAGAAGCCGGCCACCGTGAAGGTGTGCTTCAATTGAAGCGGATAGGCAGTATAACTTAGTTTCATGCGTTTGCGGGGGAGGCGTCTGCTTTTGGTACAAAAGGACGCACAGTTCCCTCTTTACGGCCGCAAAGATAGTCTTTTTTATCGAGAAAATCGACAAATATTGAATTTTTTTTTGAATTTGAAGGCAGAATCGGAAAAAAAAGCATATCTTTGTGGCATGAAAGAGTTTCTCCGAATCGTTGCAGAGCACTATTTGCTTCAGAGCGAAAACCTGCCGCCTGCCCGTAGGGCGGTGGCCCTGGCTTCGCATCTGTTTGTCTTCCCCAACCGGAGAAGCGCCCTCTTCATGGAGCACTATCTGACCCAGTCGGTCCAGACCCCGGTCTTTGCGCCCCGTACTACCACCATTGCCGACATCTTCACCCAGTTCTCAGACCTGCGCGTGCTGGACCGTACAGAACTGCTGTTCCGGCTCTACAACCTGTACCACCGGCTTTCGAAGAGCGGCGAGACGTTCGACAATTTCGTGTTCTGGGGCGATATCCTGCTGAGCGATTTCAACGATGTGGACGAATATATGGTGGACGCCAGGAGGCTCTTCACCAACATACGCGACCTGAAGGAAATAGACCTGCGCTACGGAACGATGACCGACGAGGAACGGGCCGTGGTAGAACGTTTCTGGAAGAGTGTGGCCCAGATGAGCGAGGAGCGTAAGAAACAGGTCTTCGAGGAGACCTGGAGCATCCTCTACGACCTCTACAAGACCTTTCGCGAAGAGCTGCGGAGCGAGGGCCTGGCCTATGAGGGTATGCTCGAAAGGGAAGTGATTGAGGACTATTGCCAGGCAGAATACGGCATCTGGAACAGCGCCGACCCGCGCCAGCTGCTCCATGCCGACAAGATTGTCTTTGTGGGACTGACGGCCATCACTGAAACCGAACGCGCCCTGATGAAATGGCTGCAGAAAGAGGGGCTGGCCGAGTTCTGCTGGGACTATGACGACCCGCGTCTGCGCGAGGGCGACATGAAGTCGCAGGGCGCCTTCTTCACCCGTCGCAACCTGACGGATTTCCCAGATGCGATAGGCGGGGACGAACGGGCGGGAACTCTGGTGCCTGATGCCGAAAAGGAATTCAACGTCTATGTGGTACCGTCCGGCGTCGGACAGACTTATGTGGCCGCCAGGCAGTTACGCGACTGGAATCTGCAGACTCCGGAGGAAGCCTTCCGTACGGCGGTAGTGCTGCCGGCCGAGAATCTGATGTTGCCCATGGTGTATGCCCTGCCGGCCGAAATCCCGTCCTACAATATAACTATGGGCTACAGCCTCAAGGGAACCGCTGTGTCGGCCTTTATGGACCATCTGGCCAACCTGCAGCAGACTTGCCGCATGAGCGCGGGAGAGCCCGTCTTCTTCTACAAGAGTGTACTGCCCCTGCTGACCCACCATTTCACGCTCAGCATCACGGGCGACAAAGCGCTCGACCTTACCCAGGAAATCAACCGTCAGAACCGTTATGTGGTGCCCCGTTCGATGCTGGAAGGAGACGCTTGGCTGAAACTCGTCTTCAAGTCCGTAGGAAACGTGGACGAGGCGATTGACTATGTGCTGAAAATCTTCAGATTCCTGACGCATTGTGTGATTGAAGACAGGGAAGAGGTCCGGTTTACCGTATTCGACCGCGAGTTTCTGAAAGCCTATGTCGAGGTGGTGGAGAAACTGGCCGGACTGGTGGCGAATGTGGAATGGACCTTCAATGTACAGACCTTCTTTCATATGATTCGTCAACTCACACGCGGCCTGTCGGTTCCCTTCTCGGGCGAACCCCTGAGCGGCCTCCAGCTGATGGGTGTGCTGGAAACGCGCGGCCTGGATTTCGACCGTGTGATTGTGCTCTCGATGAACGAAGGGGTGTTCCCGGCCAAGACGTCCGTCAATACGTTCGTCCCGATGTCGTTGCGCCAGGCCTTCCATCTGCCTACCCGCCAGCATCGCGACGCTGTGTTCGCCTACCATTTCTACCGTCTGCTCTCGCGTGCACGGCAGGTGACCCTCATCTACGACTCGCGGGCCGACGGTCTGCAGTCAGGCGAGGAGTCTCGCTACCTGATGCAGCTCCGCTATCTCTATAATATCGATCTCGCGGCCCATACTCATTTTGTCCACTACGAACCCGGTCAGGTGGAGGTGAAGCCGATTCAGATTGACAAGACGCCCGAGGTGATGGAACTGCTGGACCGTTATCGGGCCGGAGGCTCCAGACACTTCTCGGCAACAGCCTTCAAAATCTATCGCAACTGTACGCTCCAGTTCTACTTCAGTTATGTGAAAGACCTCAGGGAGGAGGACGAGGTGCAGGAGGAAATGGACAGCGGCGTGTTCGGAGACATATACCACAGCATAATGGAGAAACTCTACCGGCCGCTGTTGGGCAGAGAACTGCAAAGCGATGTGTTCCGCAACCTTGCTGCCGACGGGACACATATATATAATATGGTGTACGATGAATTCCGCGAGCAGCTGGGTGTGACCGAACTGACGGGCTATCACAGACTGGTGGTCGATACCGTTGTCACCTATGTGCGTAACACCCTGCGGCACGATGCCGGACTGTCGCCCCTCACATTAGCGGCCCTGGAGCACAGCGAGGAGTTCGACTATGAGGTGTCTTCCGGACTCAGAATCCGGCTCAAGGGTATCTATGACCGTATCGACGTGGCCCGGGGGGCGCTGAGAATTGTCGACTACAAGACGTCCAGCCCCAAAAATAAACTGAAACTCCCGGTCTCGGACGAAGCCTTTCAGGTGATGCTCTACGGCATGATGATGCTCAAGCATCCGCCCCGGCAACTGCAGAAGGCCCGTATAGACCCCGGACACTGTAAACTGGAGGGACACCTATACCATGTTCGACGGTTCACAGAGCCGACGGTCTCGACTTCGCTGACCGGAGAGGAGGGTGAACTGCACGACCTGCGCGACAGGATGCCGGAATTCGAACAGGGTTTCCGCGAGATGGTGACCGAGATTTTCAACCCCGCAATGCCCTTCATCCAGGCCGATAAAAAGAACTGTCTTTACTGTCCGTTCACGGAAATCTGTCAGAGACCTCCACGCGAATTTTAAACTATTCATCCCCAATAACGTCCAAAAGACGAGATAAGTCAATACACAACAATGTCCAAAACGACCAATGCATCGGAAGAGGCGCAGCTGACGGCCCTGCTGACGGATCCGGAGACCCGCCGTAGCGCATTTACGCGTATGGTTGGCATCTATCAGGAACAACTCTACTGGCAGATTCGTAAACTGCTGATTTCGCATGATGACACAGCCGATGTGCTGCAGAATACATTCCTGAAGGCATGGACCAACCTCGACAGTTTCCGGGGTGACGCTAAAATCTCAACCTGGCTCTACACGATAGCCCACAACGAGTCGATTACCTTCCTCCAGAAACGTCAGGCGGAACAGGATATGACCCAGAGCGACCCCGAGGGATATCTGATGGACCAGTTGCAGGCCGACAAATACTTCGACGGCGACGAGACCCAACGTACCCTGCTGATGGCCATCGCGACCCTTCCAGCCAAACAGCGCCAGGTTTTCAATATGCGCTATTTCGACGATATGCCTTACGAACAGATTTCCGAGATTCTCAACACCTCGGTCGGGGCTCTCAAGGCAAGTTACCATTTCGCCGCAGAGAAAATCGCCGATTATTTCCACAACCGCGAGTTGTGAAAAGAAAATTGAAAACAAGTTTTAAACCTTCTCCGACAGAAGGAGTCTTAACAACAAAATAAAAACAAATATGAAACAGATAAAAATGAACGATTGGAAAGAACCTGATTTCGGTACTCGCGAGACAGGAATGAAGGTGCCCGATGGATTCTTCGCCGACTTCCAGCAGTCGCTGGAACTCAAGATTGACGAGCTGGAAGCCCGGAAAGTAAGAGAGGAAGCTCCTTCCATCCTGTCGGAACAGCAACACCGCAGCCACCGTCTTCCGTGGTGGAGCGTGGCAGCAAGCGTTGCGCTCATAGCGGGTCTCTTCGTCTGGTTCAATCCTGCAAAAACAACCGATCCCAACGCTCCCGAATCCTATATGCCGGTAGCAGAAGCTATGGTTGAAAACTCCGACCTCAGCGAGTCGATGATGTTGGCCTCCCTCTCGGATTACGATATCTACGAAGCCCTTTATGTCGAAGACTGACCAACAGACAACCCGATTCCCGATTAACAACAACGAAATAAAACAAAAACAAATATGAAATCACTATTGTCAATGATTCTGGCCATCCTGATGGGGGCTACATTATCGATGGCACAAGAAGGCCCGAATCCCGAAACAGGGGAGAAGCAGCCTTCGTTTGAGGAATTCCTCCGCCACAAGACCGATTATATCGTCACGGAGATGAAACTCGACGATGCTACCGCCCAGAAGTTCCGCCCGCTCTACGAGGAACTGCAGAAGGCCAAGGGAGCTCTCTTCCAGAAGTACGGCAACGCCTTCCGCGACCTGCGACGCGAGATGAAGAAGACCAACGGCCAGGTTTCCGACGAGCTTTACCTCAGGACCGTCAAGAACGAAGCCCAACTCAACTTCGAGGATGCCCAGTTGGAGCGCGACTATCTGAACAAATTCGAAATGGTGCTCACGCCCAAACAGCTCTATGAGTATGTAAAGGCAGAAAAGCACTTCAAGGCACAGTTCTGGAACAAGGGTAAACAGGGAAACGGAAAGAAAGGCCAAAGCACGCGCAAAGGAGAGAGCAAGCGTAACTGATTGCATCATCCGGCGCTTAGTATTTCATTCTCCAAATTTCCCAAAACAGACAAAGAATGCCCCGAAAAACAGACAAAATGTATCAAAAAATGGCAAAATTGTGAAGAAAACTCAATAATTTCAAAAAAAGTTTTGGTAATTTGAAAAATTAGCTCTATATTTGCAGCGAGATTCCGAACACGGGATTTCGCTGTTTCGCGTTTAAACTTAAACTCGAATGCGAAACCATACAAAGTTCATAATATTCACGCATTAATTTAGAAGCTATGGTATTAGATTCCCTCGCTAATGCAGACCTCTATGTTAGCCTGCACCCCGCTTTTAAGAAAGCATTTGACTACATCAAGTCAACAGATTTCTCCAAACTCGAGCCTCAGAAGATCTATCTGGACGAGAAAAATCTGTTTGTGAATTTCACAGAAATCACCGGTAAGGATGCACAGACAGCCAAGATGGAGAGCCACAAGGATTACATCGACATCCAGGTTGCCATCGAGCAGGACGAGCAGATGGGTTATACACCCGTTTGCGACCTCAAGGACGTGCGTGATGCCTATAATCCTGAGAAGGACGTTATGTTCTGGAAGGATCCCGCCCAGGTGATGCTTACCGTCAAGAAGGGCCAGTTCGCCATCTTCTTCCCCGAGGACGGCCATCAGCCCGGTATCGGCGAAGGCAAGTGGAAGAAAGTCATTGTAAAAGTTAAGCTCTGAGGCCGTAATGAAAAAACAAGTTCCCGCCAAGACGCGCAAAATCATTTCTGTGCCCAAAAACGCAGACCAGATCCTTGCAACCGGAGACGATATCCAGATTGCAGATTGGATGAACGGACTCCAGGCCGACCGTTTTGGTATCATCAAACGCGATCCCTATCTCGCGCCCTATAGCGATGCCATCGTAGGCCGCTATAAATACATGCTCTGGAAGGCCCATGAACTTACCCGTGAAGCCGGTTCGCTTTCCGCAATGGCTTCCGGCTACCTCTATTTCGGTCTTCACAAGAAAGGGTCCAAGTGGATTTTCCGTGAGTGGGCTCCCAATGCTACCAAGATCTACCTGGTGGGCGAATTTAACAATTGGGAGGAACGCGAGGATTACGCCCTCACGAAAATCAACGACGGCGGCGTCTGGGAAATCATCCTTCCCCTCGATGCCATGCACCACAAGGACCTCTACAAACTCCATATCTATTGGGACGGAGGCTGGGGCGAACGCATCCCCGCATGGGTGAACCGCGTAGTGCAGGACGACGAAACCAAGATTTTCTCGGCCCAGGTATGGGAACCTTCCCACAGCTATAAGTTCAAGGTTGAGAACTTCGTGCCCCGCACGGACCCCCTCCTCATCTACGAGTGCCACATCGGTATGGCCACCAGCGAGGAGAAGGTAGGCTCCTACGACGAATTCCGCAAGAATGTGCTGCCCCGTGTCAAGAAACTGGGCTACACAGCCATTCAGATCATGGCCATTCAGGAACATCCCTACTACGGTTCCTTCGGCTATCATGTGAGCAATTTCTTTGCACCTTCGTCGCGTTTCGGTACGCCCGATGATCTCAAGCGCCTTATCGACGAAGCCCACGAGATGGGTATTGCCGTCATTATGGACATTGTCCACAGCCATGCAGTCAAGAACGAGGTCGAGGGCCTTGGCAATTTCTGCGGCATGCCCGACCAGTATTTCTACCCCGGCGGCCGTCGCGAACACCCGGCTTGGGACAGCCTCTGTTTCAACTATGCTTCGAACGAGGTGCTCCATTTCCTCCTTTCCAACTGCAAGTACTGGCTCGACGAGTTCAAGTTCGACGGTTTCCGTTTCGACGGCGTGACCTCGATGCTCTATCTGAGCCACGGCCTGGGACAGGACTTCGGCAGTTACGACGACTACTACAACGGAACGCAGGACGGCGATGCCATCTGCTACCTCACGCTGGCCAACAAACTCATCCACGAATTCAATCCCCACGCAATCACGATTGCCGAGGAGATGAGCGGTATGCCCGGTCTGGCCGCTGCCATCGAGGACGGCGGTATGGGCTTCGACTATCGTCTGGCCATGGGTATTCCTGACTACTGGATCAAGACCCTCAAGGAAAAACGCGACGAGGACTGGAACACCACCGATATCTATTGGACGTTGACCAACCGCAGGGCCGACGAGAAGACCATTTCCTATGTCGAGAGCCACGACCAGGCGCTGGTGGGCGATAAGACCATCATCTTCCGACTCATCGATGCCAAGATGTACTGGCATATGATGGAGAATGACGACGACTTCGATGTGAACCGCGGTATTGCCCTCCACAAGATGATCCGACTCATCACACTCTCCACCATCAACGGCGGTTACCTCAACTTCATGGGCAACGAATTCGGTCATCCCGAATGGATTGACTTCCCGCGCGAAGGCAACGGCTGGAGCTACAAGTATGCACGACGTCAATGGGATCTGGTCGACCGTAAGGACCTGAAATACAAGTTCCTCAACAAGTTCGACGAGGATGAGATTCATTTGGTCGAAGGCGTCAAGAAGTTCAACGAACTGCCCCTGGTTCCCATCTGGGACAACCGTGGCGACCACGTGATTGCCTATATGCGCGGCAACCTGCTCTTCGTCTTCAATTTCGACGGACAGCGTTCGTTCACCGAGTATGGCTTCCTCTGCCCGAAGGGGCAGTACGAACTCGTGCTCGACACCGATGCTCCCCAGTATGGCGGTTTCGGATTTGTGGATCCCAATGCAGACTATGAGACTAACTACGACCCGCTCTATGAGGGTGACGGCAAGGGTTGGCTCAAGCTCTATATCCCCGCGCGTTCAGCGTTGGTATTCCGCAAGAAAAATTAATAGTTATACCCTTTCATATCCAGCCTCAGACTATTTCAGCCTGAGGCTTTTTGACACATTATGAAAACCAAGACAGCCTTTTTCTGCTCCTCGTGCGGATGTGAGGAACCCAAGTGGTTCGGCCGTTGTCCGTCATGCGGCGAGTGGGGCACCTGCGTTGAGGAAGTGGTTTCTGCCAAACCAGACAAAGGTGGGAGCCATGCGGGCGCACTTCAGTTGCCCGGCCAGAAAGAGAAACCCCGGAGACTTTCCGAAATCGAGGGCGTCGAGGAACCCCGAATCGACTTGCATGACGAAGAACTCAACCGTGTGCTGGGCGGCGGTCTCGTACCCGGCAGCATGGTGTTGTTGGGCGGCGACCCGGGTATCGGCAAATCCACGCTGGTGCTCCAAACTGTTATGCACATCAACGACAAACGCGTCCTCTATGTTTCGGGTGAGGAGAGTGCCTATCAGCTCAAGATGCGGGCCGAACGGCTGGCGGCAGGCGGACCGATGCCCCACGATTGCTACATCGTCTGCGAAACATCGCTCGACGGCATCTTCACCCATATCGCCAACGTCAGCCCGGAACTCGTTATCATCGACTCCATCCAGACCATCGCTACCGACGACCTCGAATCCTCGGCAGGGTCGGTGGGGCAGATACGCGAATGCGCTTCACGCATCTTGAAGTTCGCAAAGGAGAGCGGTACACCTGTCATTCTGATTGGTCATATCACCAAGGAGGGTGCGCTCGCCGGTCCCAAAGTGCTGGAACATATCGTCGATACTGTCCTCCAGTTCGAGGGCGATCCACAGTATATGTACCGCATTCTACGGGCTATGAAAAACCGTTTCGGATCAACGTCCGAACTGGGTATCTACGAAATGCTGACTACGGGGCTGCGCCAGGTGACCAATCCCTCGGAACTGCTGCTCAGCACCAGGCATGAAGGCCTGTCCGGTATTGCCATCGCTGCTGCTGTCGAAGGCGTTCGCCCTTTCCTCATCGAGACCCAGAGTCTGGTTTCAACCGCCACCTACGCCACGCCGATGCGTTCGTCAACGGGCTTCGATTCCAGAAGGTTGAACATGCTGCTTGCCGTTCTCGAAAAGAAGGTGGGTTTCAAACTCGGTCAGAAAGACGTATTCCTCAATATTGCCGGCGGACTCCGCGTCAACGACCCGGCTATGGACCTTAGCGTCATTTCTGCCATTTTGTCCAGCAATATGGATATGCCCATCGACATGCAGACCTGTATGACGGGTGAGGTGGGACTTTCGGGCGAAATACGTCCTGTGGCCCGTCTCGAACAGCGTATCCGCGAAGCCGAAAAACTCGGTTTTCATCGCATCCTCATTCCCCAAGGGGCGCTCAAGTCGCTCGATCCGTCCAACCTTAAGATCAAAGTCTGTCCCGTTGACCGTGTGGATGAAGCTTTCCGTCTCCTTTTTAAATAAATGGAATAATGATTAAAAACATCCGATTGCGGGTAAGGCCCGAAGTGTGGCGGGATGCACAACGTCTCGAAGAGCAGATAGCGCGTGAAAACGCTATCAACCCCAAGTCCCTGCAAGGCATCCGCATCATCCATGAATCGATCGATGCCCGCCAGCGGCAGGTGATGATTCAACTCGAGGTGGATGTCTATATCAACGAGATGCCGCCTGTTGAACGTTTTGAGACCGTCGAATATCATCCCGTCAGGGCAGATGCTCCCTGCGCCATCGTTGTAGGAGCCGGACCGGCCGGTCTGTTTGCGGCGCTCCGTCTCATCCAGGGAGGCGTGAAGCCCATTCTGCTCGAACGGGGCAGGAATGTCACAGACCGGCGTCGCGACGTAGCCATAATCGCTCGAAACCAGGCGGTCGATCCTGAATCGAACTACTGTTTTGGCGAAGGCGGCGCCGGCGCTTTCTCCGACGGCAAACTATTTACCCGCAGCAAAAAGCGCGGAAATGTGCAGGGCATCCTCCAACGATTGTGTCAGTTCGGAGCCGACACAGGCATCCTTTCTGCCTCACACCCGCACCTCGGCACGGACCGGCTCCCAAAAATCATAGCTGCCGTCCGTGAGGAGATTCTGCGTTGCGGAGGCGAGATTCATTTCCAGACAGCCATGCAGGACCTCGTTCTCCGTACCAACCGGAGCGGCGAAACCGAAGTGTGCGGTGTCATCACCCGCGACGGACGCCAATGGGACGGTCCCGTGATTCTTGCTACCGGACATTCTGCCCGTGATGTCTATCGGATGCTCTACTGCCACAATATTCCACTCGAAGCCAAAGGCATTGCTATGGGTGTTCGTCTCGAACATCCGCAGGCCCTGATTGACTGCATCCAATATCATTCGCCACAGGGGAGAGGCAAGTACCTGCCGGCCGCTGAATACAGTTTTGTGACTCAGGTCGAAGGCCGCGGAGTCTATTCGTTCTGTATGTGTCCGGGCGGAGTGGTTGTTCCTTCGGCTACCGGTCCCGAACAGGTGGTGGTCAATGGCATGTCTGCTTCAGCCCGTAGCGGCCGGTTCTGCAATGCCGCAATGGTGGTCGAAATCCGGCCTGATGATATTTCGGAGATAGCCGACCAGATAGACCTCGATCCCGCACTTCGGGACTCTCCGCTGGGTGTTCTGGCCCTCCAGGAAGCGCTGGAACGTCACACGTGGCTCAACGGCAACCGCACGCAACAATGCCCGGCCCAGCGAATGCAGGACTTTGTGGACGGACGGCTCTCCGACTCGCTTCCCGACGTGACCTATGCTCCCGGAGCGGTTGCTTCGCCCCTTCATTTCTGGATGCCGCGTTTCATCTCCCGGCGTCTGCGTTCGGCCTTTACCATCTTCGGGCGCAACGCGCGCGGATTCCTCACCAACGAGTCCGTCCTGCTGGCTTCCGAAACGCGTACTTCGGCTCCCGTCCGGATTCCCCGCGACCGCGAACTTTTTGTTCATCCCTCTATTGCCGGACTCTATCCTGCCGGCGAGGGTGCAGGGTTCGCAGGAGGAATCGTATCGGCCGCGCTCGACGGCGAGAAATGTGCCGAGGCTCTGCTCGGTAATTTGTAATTTTCTGTATATTCCCCGTAAGAATATACGCAAAATAACTTTTTTTTGCCTGATACATCATTTTTTTGTCAAAAAATTTGGAGGATTCAAAAAAAAATCTCAATTTTGCACCGATTAAAATTCAAAACAAAACTCTAAAACAAAATAATGTACAGTTCAAACTTTAACTATTGGTGGTGGCGTTCCTATGATTCAAATCGTGGGTCGCTTGCTTGTGTCCGATAGTTAAGGTTCCGAACTTTATCACTAATGAGATATAAAGGCTTGACGTATTCCACGGCAAGTCTTTTTTTTATATATAAGATTATCCTCAATTCAAACAACATAAAAAAGTATGACTTATCAGGTAAATCAAAACGGATTCTACGGCAATTACGGCGGAACCTATGTTCCCGAGATTCTCTACAAGACGGTGGAAGACCTCCGCCAGGCCTATTTGCCCATTATCGGGAGTGAGGACTTCCAACGCGAATACCGCGCCCTGCTGCGCGATTATGTGGGACGTCCGTCTCCGCTCTATTACGCCCGGCGGCTGAGCGAACGCTACCACACGAACATCTATCTCAAGCGGGAGGACCTCAATCACACGGGAGCCCACAAAATCAACAATTCCATCGGCCAGATTCTGATAGCCAAACGGATGGGCAAACGCCGCATCATCGCCGAGACGGGTGCCGGTCAGCACGGAGTGGCAACAGCTACAGTCTGCGCGCTCATGGATATGCCATGCACGGTTTACATGGGTGCGACTGATGTCAAGCGTCAGCACACCAATGTGGAACGCATGAAGATGCTGGGCGCCGAGGTCGTACCCGTCACTTCGGGCAACATGACCCTCAAGGATGCCACCAACGAGGCCATTCGCGACTGGTGCTGTCATCCGGCCGATACGTTCTATATCATCGGCTCGACGGTAGGGCCGCATCCCTATCCTGACATGGTGGCCCGTCTCCAGAGCATTATTTCCGAAGAAATCAAGGACCAGCTCCAGGAAAAGATCGGTCGCGACTACCCCGACTATCTGATGGCCTGTGTGGGTGGAGGCAGTAACGCCGCCGGTACGATTTACCATTATATCGACGATACGCGTGTCGGCATTATTCTGGCGGAAGCCGGAGGGATGGGCATCGGGAGCGACAAGACGGCAGCTTCGCTCGAAATCGGAACGACCGGCATTCTGCACGGGTCGCGCATCAAACTCATGCAGACCGACGACGGCCAGATCATCGAACCCTATTCCATTTCAGCCGGTCTCGATTATCCCGGAACAGGACCGCTCCATTGCAACCTCTACGAAACGGGCCGTGCCCGAGTCCTGCCGGCCAACGACGACGAAGCCCTCCGTGCCGCCTTTCTGCTCACGCGCCTTGAAGGAATCATCCCGGCCCTCGAGTCCGCCCATGTGCTGGCTGTCCTCGAAAAGGTGACGTTCCGTCCCGATGATGTGGTGGTCCTCACGGTCAGCGGCCGCGGCGACAAGGATCTTGACACTTATCTTTCCCATAAAGACGATATTAAATTTGATTTCTGATGTACAACTATCATATTTACTCCAAAACAACGCTCGGCGATCTCCAGACGCCTGTCAGTGTTTATCTGCGTCTGCGCGACCTCTATCCGCTCTCCGCGCTGATGGAAAGTTCGGACTATCATGCTTCCGACAACGGCCGAAGTTTCATTGGCATCTGTCCGCTGGCTCAGGTGGCTGTTTCCCACGGACTGGGCACATGTACTTACCCTGACGGGTCGGTTACGCGTCACGATATCTGCGATTCCTACCGTTGTGACGCTCTCATCAACGAGTTCCTGCATTCCTTCCGCATCGAAGGCGAGGGTCTGGGACATTGCGGTCTTTTCGGCTACACGTCGTTCAATGCCGTCCGCTATTTCGAGAACATAGCCGTCAAAGACGAGACGCAGCCTCGCAACGACGCTCCCGACCTGCTGTATGTGCTTTATAAATACGTTCTGGTGTTCGACCATTTCAACAATACGCTCACTCTCCACCAGCTGGCAGGCGAGGAGGAGACGCCCGATTTCTCTCCGGTTGAAAAGGCGATGAGCCGTGTAATCAATTCCCGTTTCGGATTCCGTCCGATAGGGGAGACAACTTCACCTATCACTGACGAAGAGCATAAGGCCAATATCCGTCGAGGCATTGCCCATTGCCGGCGAGGCGACGTATTCCAGGTCGTTCTGTCCCGCAGGTTTGTCCAGCGATACGAGGGCGACGACTTCCTGCTCTACCGTACCCTTCGTTCCGTCAACCCTTCGCCTTACCTCTTTTATTTCGATTTCGGTGGCTTCCGCATCTTCGGTTCATCGCCCGAAACCCATTGCCGCATCGAGGGCCGCAGGGCTTATATCGACCCGATTGCCGGAACCACACGCCGCACGGGAAATGCCGAACAGGATGCCCGCAATGCCGAGTTCCTGCGCAACGACCCCAAGGAGAATGCCGAACACGTCATGCTGGTCGATCTGGCACGCAACGACCTTTCCCGCAACTGCCACGACGTGAAGGTGGATTTCTACAAGGAACTGCAGTATTACTCGCACGTCATTCATCTCGTTTCCCGTGTGTCGGGAACCCTCAACGACGATGCCGATCCGGTCAAAACGTTCATCGACACCTTTCCTGCCGGAACGCTCTCGGGAGCACCCAAGGTGCGGGCGATGGAGATTATTTCGGAATATGAGCCGCATAATCGCGGGGCCTATGGCGGATGTATCGGATTCATCGGTTTCGAAGGCTCGCTCAACCAGGCGATTACCATCCGCACCTTTGTGTCGCGCAACGGCGAACTCTGGTTCCAGGCCGGCGGCGGGATTGTCGCCAAGAGTGATCCCGAATATGAACTCCAGGAAGTAAACAACAAACTCGGCGCCTTGCGTAAAGCTATCGCAGCCGCCGCTCAAACTGAATGAATATGAAACTCGCATTAATCGACAACTACGACTCCTTCGCCTACAACCTCGTACATGCCTTCCGGGCGCTCGGGGCAGAAGTGACGGTCTTCCGCAACGACCGCTTTGAACTTTCCGACCTGGAGCCTTTCGACCGCATCGTTCTTTCCCCGGGTCCCGGCATTCCCTCCGAAGCCGGTCTGCTGCTGGATGTTATCCGCACGTATGCGGGACGGGTGCCCATTTTGGGTGTATGTCTGGGCGAACAGGCCATCGGCGAATATTTCGGAGGCACGCTCGTTAATCTCGATCAGGTTTTTCACGGGGTACAGACCCCTTGCCGGATATTGGTGAATGACGATATTCTGTTCCGCAATCTCCCGCCCGAAATCCCTGTAGGGCGCTACCATTCCTGGGTCGTCGAACGCCGCAGCCTGCCCCATTGTCTCGAAGTGCTGGCCGAAAGTCCCGAAGGCCAGATCATGGCTCTGCGTCATCGGCAATTCGACATCTGCGGCCTCCAGTTCCATCCCGAATCCGTCCTTACACCCGACGGCATGACCATCCTCAGAAACTGGGTGGAGGGATAAAACTTCTTCGGGATATCGAAATCCCGAAATAACGAAATAACGTGATAACGTCATAACGAAATAACGATAAAAAAATAAAACATCATGATTCAAATGAAAAATATTCTCGACCGTATTCTCAACGGCGAGCAGCTCACACGCGAAGAAATGCGTGAAATTCTGGTTGGTATTACCCGCGAGGAATATCCTGCCGAACAGGTTACAGCCCTGCTGACGGGCATCCAGATGCGTGGCATCAGTGTCAACGAACTCCTCGGTCTTCGCGACGGCATTCTTGAAACGGGTGTGCCTGTTCCTCTCGATGTGGACCGCTATATTGATGTGGTCGGTACGGGTGGAGACCGCAAGAATACCTTCAATATTTCCACCACGTCCTGTTTTGTGATTGCCGGTGCCGGTTACAAGGTGGCCAAACACGGCAACTACGCTTCTACATCGGCCTCAGGCGCCTCCAATGTGATTGCCCGTCACGGCATTAAGTTCTCGTCCGACATCGATAAGCTCAACCGCAGCATCAACGAGTGCGGCATCGTCTATCTGCATGCCCAGCTGTTTGCCCGCGCCATGAAGTATGTGGGCCCCATCCGCAAGGCCTTGCCTTTTCCCACGTGCTTCAATCTGCTGGGCCCCATCGTCAATCCCTCGCAGCCGGCCTGCCAGCTTTTGGGGGTGGCCACGCTCGACCAGATGCGTCTCTACAACAGCGTCTATCAGCAGATAGGTATCGACTACGGCATTGTACACAGCATCGACGGATATGACGAGATTTCCCTCACGGGCGACTTCAAGGTGCAGACCAACAGCTACGAACGCGTGTTCAGTCCCGCCGAACTGGGTCTCCATATCGCACGTCCCGAGGAACTGCAGGCCGGAGCTAGTGAGGAAGAGGCTGCCGCCATCTTCGACGCAGTACTCGAAAACCGTTGTCTGCCCGCCCAGAAGGAGATTGTGATGGCCAATGCCGCCTTCGGTATTCAGGTGCTCGAACGCGGACAGAAATCCATAGAGGAATGCCTCGGCATTGCACGCGAGAGCATCGAAAGCGGACGTGCTTTCCGCACCTTCAAAAAGTTCGTGGAACTCAATTCCTAAAACTCTCAACTCTAAACTCTCAACTCTAAACCAAATGAGGGATATTCTACAGGAAATCGTCGCCCGTAAGCGTGACGAAGTCGCCGCCCGCAAGGAGGTCATTACGCCCCGGTTTCTCTACAGCCAGGTCGAAAAACTGCTCGAATCCGATGAGCGTCCGCATTTGTCCATGCGGGAAAATTTGGCCCGAAGTTCGTCCGGCATCATTGCCGAGTTCAAACGTAAATCGCCGTCCAAAGGATGGATTCATGCCGACTTACGACCCGAGGATGTGGTGCCTGCCTATGCTGCAGCCGGAGCCTCTGCGATCTCCATTCTGACCGATGCGTTTTATTTCGGCGGCGACCAGGCTTTCATCCAGAGGGTGCGTCCGATGGTTCCCTGCACGCCTGTTCTGCGCAAGGATTTCATCATCGATGAGTATCAGCTTTTCGAAGCCTGTATGATCGGGGCGGATGCCGTGCTGCTCATTGCTGCAGACCTGCAGAAGGTCGAATGCCGTTCGCTCCTGCAGACGGCCCATCAGCTGGGCCTGGAGGTCCTGCTCGAAATTCACGACGTGCACGAACTCGACTATGTCTCTCCCGAGGTAGATATGCTGGGCGTCAACAACCGACATCTCGGCTCGTTCCACACCGATGTGCAGCAGAGTTTCCGGATTGCAGAACAGTTGCCGGGCGACATGATTCTGGTGTCAGAGAGCGGTATTTCCGACCCGAAGACCGTACTTGAACTGCGTGCTGCCGGTTTTCGTGGCTTCCTGATAGGGGAGACCTTTATGCGCGAAGCTGATCCCGGCGAAGCCCTCAGCAATTTCATCCGACAGCTCCAGTCATGAAATCAATGTTCAATTCTCAAAGTCCCGTGCCGATTGGAAAGTCCCCCTATAAGGGGGATTTAGAGGGTCTTTTCATTGTCAAAGTATGCGGCATGCGCGAAGCGGACAATATTCTCTCCGTCGAACAGGAAGTCTCGCCCGACTGCATGGGGTTTATCTTCTATCCCAAATCACCGCGGTATGTGGCTTCTCCTCCCGACTATCTGCCTCAGACCTGCGACCGGGTTGGCGTCTTTGTCAATGCGGAACTCAATTTTATTCTCGACCGCGTCTGCGATTATGGACTTCATGCCATCCAACTGCATGGCGAAGAGTCGCCGGACTATATCCGGAATCTTCGTTGTCGCGTTCCCGACCGCATGGTCATTATCAAGGCACTTTCTGTCTTCAACCCCACATCGGCTGAGCTGGAAGCCCTCACTGCGCCCTATATCTCCTGTGTCGATTTCTTCCTTTTCGACACGCCTTCAACGGGTTATGGCGGCTCGGGCAAGGCCTTCCAATGGAGTGCCCTGCAAAACTATCGCGGTCCCGTGCCCTTCATCCTCAGCGGCGGCATAGGTCCCGATTCGCTGGAGGCCCTTCGTGCTTTCCGGCATCCCCTTTGCGTCGGCATCGACCTCAATTCCAGATTCGAAACCGAACCCGCCGTCAAGGATGTCGCCCTTCTCCGTGACTTCATCCGAAGCTTCCGCTCAATTTGTAATTCCAATATTAAAATATAAAATAACAAAATCAATGATTTGTAATTCCAATATAAAATACTAAAATATAAAATAACAAAATCAACGATTGGTAATTCCAATATTAAAATATAAAATAATTAAATATAAAATATTAATATGAATCGCATTAATCAGCTTTTTCAAAATACAACCGGCAAAATACTTTC
>Ga0326513_10000688_pt1 | contig 28797 bp, 48 predicted proteins | sample 2_2465_0518_D_FD_203654 | JGI IMG/M metagenome (GOLD analysis project Ga0326513, IMG submission 203654) | Bovine rumen microbial communities from UC Davis, California, United States - 2_2465_0518 | ecosystem: Host-associated > Mammals > Digestive system > Stomach > Rumen | place: USA...
CCACCACCCAGAAGCAGCCCGTCGTGGTCGCCGATCCTCAGGCGCCCGCGAAGTACAACGTGTTTGGCTTCCCGGTCATCATCGAAGACGGCGTCGGCACCGACATTATCTTCGGCGACCTGAAGGAAGGCTACGTCTGGAACTTCGCCAAGGACGTGGAAGTCGAGTCCGATGCCTCTGTGGCGTTCCGCACCGGCTCCACCGTTTTCCGCGGCATGGCCCTGGGCGACGGCAAGCCCACCGGCGTCGGCCTGGTGCGCTTCACCAAGTCCGCTTCCTAAGGGGACGGAATCATCATGGGGCGGAGGGCCTGACGGCTCCCGCCCCTCTTAATTAGCGGGGTGAATGACATGCTGAGCGAGACAAAGGCCGCGCTGCGGATCTCCACGGACGCCTATGATCAGGAAATCGCGGCGCTGCTGAGCGCTGCGGCGCGTGATCTGGAGATCGCGGGCGTGGTCATTCCCGGAACGGTGAATATTACTTTCGACGATGAGACGGGCGCGGAGGATCTGACGGATATCACCGACCCGCTGATCCAAATGGCCATGATCACCTACGTCCGGATGCATTTTGGATCACCGGACGATTATGACCGGCTGGCCAGCGCATACGAACTCCAAAAGGTTCAGCTGATGCACGCTGACCAGTACACGGACTTCGGGGGGTGACGCCGATGGTGAGAGCGGACGTGATCCAGCTGATCACCGAGACCCGGAGCGCCCACGGAGTACATGAGAGCATCACAGAGACCGCGAGACAGGTCTACGCGGAGATCCGGAGCGCGACCAGAAGCGAGTATTACACGGCGCTGAACGCGGGCATCCGGCCCAGCTACGTTTTTAAGCTGACCGCCGACGGCGACTATCGGAACGAGCGGTATCTGAGATACCAGGGACTGAAGTACAGCATCGCCCGGACCTACCTGACCAGGGACGGAGGCATCGAGCTGACCGCGGAGAGGAGCGACGAGAATGGCTAAACGGAAAACGGCGCTGGCGGCCACGCCGGCGGTGACGACCGTGACCGTCGACGTCGCGGACCTGATCACGGAAAAGCTGAACACGCTGGCCGGAATCGAATTCGCCCGGGATGCCTGGGAGAACAAGGCGCCCGAGCAGTACGGCGTGGTGACGCTGGGCATGGAGCCGATCGTGCAATATGCAGACGGCCACCTGATCGATGAGATCAATCAGGTCACCGTGGACATGTACACCGAGGGAAGTTCTGACACATGGCCCGCACTGGTGCGGGAGAAGCTGGCAGAACTGGAAGACGGGAACGACTGGCTGGACCTGAGCTGCCGGCTGACGGCCCGGGAGTACCTTTTCGACATCAACAAGGTTCGCTGGACGATGCAGATCAATTTCGCCGGGCCGGTGATCCGGACGGTATCGACAGGCGGGTGATGCCAATGGCAAAGCTTAACATCGTTAATGAGGACGTCATGGATAAGCTGAGCAGGCTGGAGACCGGGATGCGCCGGGAAGGCATCCGCCGAATCGTGATGGCCGGAGCTGACGCAGAGATCGCCGAAATGAGCGAAAGAACCCAAAGCGCTCACCACGTCCGAACCGGGCAGATGATGCAGCGAATCGGGACCGGTGCTTATCATGAGGAATTCGGCGGAGGAAGCATAAACGTCTATCCGCAGGGAACGGACAGCCGTGGTGTCAGCAACGCCATGAAAGCTTTCGTGATTAACTACGGCATCGGCGGAAATCCGACCAAAAAGGGCAAGGCGAACCGGACCGGCGACAAGTTTATTACTAAGCAAATCCGGCGGGCGAAGGATAGAGTTGCGAAGGCGATGGCCGCAGAGGCATCCGCCGTATTTAACGAAATGACTGGAGGGAACTAAAAATGATCGTTGGAGCGAAACATCTTACATGGGCTCCTTATACTTCCGGCGGCGCCGGCAGCGCCATGGTCTACGGCACCGGCACCATGGAAGTAGACAAGGTCGTCCGGGTGGACATGAGCGAGGAGCGCGGAGACGTGGCCTTCTACGCTGATGATAAGCGGATCGACCGGGACAACAGCATCAACGGCGCCAGCGTGGCCATCGAGGTGGCCCAGCTGACGGCGGAGATGCGCGAGAACATCCTGGGCCACGTCAAGGCAACAAACGACTACACCGTGACGGAAGACGCCAGCCCCTACGTGGGTGTTGGGTTCTGTCTTAAAGAGCGGTACAAGGGAACGGTCACCTATCGCACCTACTGGTACTACAAGGTGCAGTTCTCCGAAGGACAGCGGTCCTTCAACACCAAGGGCGAGAACCTGGAATTTCAGACCGAGAGCCTGGAGGGCGAAGCCGAGGCCGTGCAGCTGACCGAGGCCGGTGCGATGGCGTATTACGTGTACGCGGAGAACGCCACCGAAGCCGCCGCCATTACCTGGCTGAAGGGCAAGGCCGGCGTGTCCTGAGACTGACAGCGGGGCGGGTATCCCCCGCTCCGCTTTTTTAACGATCTGAGGAGTGGAAAATGGAAAGCATTAAAATCGGCGACAAGGAATACGAACTTGTCTTTTCCATGTATACCATGGAAATGATTGAGGAGAAATACGGGAAGGTCCGGGAGATCATCGACCAGATCTCCAAGAGCAAGAAGCCGGAGGTTAAGCTGACCCGGGAGCTTTTCGTGATGATGGCCCGGACGGCGCTCTGGGAGAAGGGGCTGCCGGAGGACGTGGACGACCGTCCGCTGCGGAAGCTGCATTTTGAGGACTACAACAAGCTGATGATCCGGCAGCGGATGATCATCGAGATCGCCAGGGGCATGAAGAGCGAGACCACCGGCGGGAACGAGGCCGACGACCAGAAACATGACGCCTGGCTGGAGGAAGACGAAAAAAACGGATAGACCGGCGGGAGACGCGGGTCCGTGAGTACTACGGATACGCTCTGATCGCCGGGATCCGATACGAAGACGCCCGGAGGATGAAGCCCGGGTGGATTTTGGATATGTACATCATGCGGCTCCGGTATGACGCCAGGATGGCGGGCGGCCGGCGCCGGAGACTGTAGGAAGCCGCGGGAGCCCCGCGGAAACGGCAAGGGAGGAGAAAAGCGTGGCAGACGAGATTAAACAAAAAATAGTCCTGGAGGGCGAAAAGGAATACTCCGCCGCGCTGAAGGAAGCCAACCGGAACCTGAAGACCCTGAAGAGCGCCCTGAAGGCGGAGAGCGCGGAGCTGGGGAGCAATGCGAGCGCCCAGCAGAAAAACGAGGTCAAGGCCAGAACCCTGAAGAAGCAGATCGCAGAGCAGGAAAAGGTTGTAGCTACCCTGCAGAGCGCTCTGAAAGAGGTTAAGGATAAGTATGGCGATAATGCGGACGCTGTCGCCAAGTGGGAGCAAAAGCTTAATGACGCCAGGTACGATCTGGCAAATTTTAACAATGAACTCCAAAAGGCGGAAAGCGAGCTGGCGAACAGCAAGGACTCCCTGAAGGACAGCGCGGACGCCTACGGGGACGCCGCAGATGCCGCCACGGATTACGCAAACGCCACCGACGCGGCGGGTCAGGTTGCGGACGCGGTGACCTTCCAGAGCGTCATGAACGCGGCCGACAACCTGAAAGACAGGCTTGTCGGGGCCATGAACACCATCAAGGAGCTGGGGAAGACCGCCTGGGACTGGATGAGCGACAGCGGAGCCTGGGCGGACGAGCTGCAGACCCTGAGCGATCAGACGGGCATCGACAAGCAGACCTTGCAGGGATGGCGGTACGCCAGCCGCTTTGTGGATGTCGAGGTCGAGACAATCACCAAGGCTTATGCGAAGCTGACCAACAGGAGCAAGAGCGTCAACAAGGCGCTGAAAGAGATCGGCATCAAGGCGGACGCCGGCGTGGACGCGGGGACGGTATTCTGGGAAGTCGTCGAAGCCATGGAAGAAATGGACGACGTGGCCCGGGAGAACACCGCGAAGGAATTCTTCGGAAAGAGCTACCAGGAACTGATGCCCCTGATCAAGGCGGGGCGTGAGGGCTGGGAGGGCTATATCAAAGAGGCCCAGGACGCCGGGTATATCCTGAGCGACGAACAGGTGAGCCGGCTGAGCCAGTTTGACGACGCCCGGCAGCAGCTGGAGGCCAGCTTTGAAAGCCTGAAGCTCCAGGTGGCGGAGCAGCTGGCGCCGGCCTTTGAGAAAGTGGCCCAGGCCCTGACCGATATCGTGGACAAATTCATCGCCTGGGGCAAGACCGAGGAAGGACAGGCGGCGCTGAAGGGCCTGGGGGATGCCATCGAGAGCATCATCAACAGCCTGACGGGAGAAGTTGACTTTAAAGCAATCGTAGAAGGCGCCCAGCAGGCCATCGAGGGATTTACGGGGGCGCTGGACTGGATCAGCAAGAACTGGGAAACCGTGAAGGCCGGGATCCTGGGGATCGGCGGCGTGATCGGCGGGCTGAGCGTGGCCAAGGACGTGCTGAGCGCGCTGCAGCTGATCAAGGGGATTAAGTGGAGCATGCTGCCGAAGGCGCCGGCGACGCCAACGGGGCCGGTGGCCACGCCTTCCGCCGACGGCGGAAAGAGCACCGGCGGGGGCACCTGGTTAACTTCAACAGCTTCGAAGGTAGTCGGCGGCGTTGCCGCCGGGACTGTGGTGCTGTTTGAAAACGCGGTGACTCCTCAGGGGAATGACGACGTTGTCCAGACCGAGAACGGGACCTGGGTGCGGGCCGATACGGGTGAAGCCGCGGACAAACACGTGATGCCGGAAGGCGCAACCATTTACACGCTGACGGAAGAAGACATAGCCCAGAGAGACGCCCAGGAGGCCGCAGAGAAGGACGCCCGGGAAGTATCCGTCACGCCGGAGATGCGGCAGGCCGCGGAGCAATACTGGGACGCGCTGCGGAGCTGGCGGAACGGCGAGCCCGGGAGCGATTTTGCCCTGGAGGACGCCTTCGACGCGCTGGACACCGCCTTCGCCGGGCAGGAGGAGGAGCTGGCGAACCTGAACACCCTGATGGACGAGCTGCAGGGAGACACGGACTGGGTCAGCACCGAGGACCTGCCGGACTGGTGGTTCACCGGGCCGGAGGGACTGACCAGCACCGACATCCAGGGCTTTGTGGCGCTGCCGGAGCAGATGGAGGCCGCGGTGGCGCGGGGCGCCGCGACCGGCGTGAACGGGCTGACGATCAGTATGGACGGATACACCGTGGCGCGGATCGTGGCGCCTCTGGTAAGCCAGATGATCGCGGAAAATATGTGAATGTGAGAGGAGCGAAAGCATGCAGCTGAGGCACAGAGTGGCCCTGGCGGGGGTGCAGCTGGACGAGGTGGACAGCCGGATCATCGTCCAGGGCGTACGGTCCGCCGGCGGGAAGACCAGCGTGAACGCGGTCTCCCTGTACGGCCGGGATGGGCAGCGGGTGACCAGCTCCCAGCGGGACACCATGGACATCGAGGTAAGCTTCGGGCTGCTGATTCGGAATAACGACATGGCGGCCCGGAGCGAGCTGCTGGAGGCAGTGAACACCTGGGCCAGCCGGGCGCTGAAAGAGAACGGCGGGGCATGGCTAACGGTTAATTACAAGGAAAAACGGCGGGTCCACGTATACCTGGAGACGCCGGCGGAAGAGGGCGACCTGCACGACTACGCCAACAGCTTCCGGATCGGGTTTAGAGCCTACGGCGTGCCATACTGGCAGGAGAGCTCCCCCACCACCTACACCAGCAGCATCAGCAGCTCCTCCAGCGGGCAGGTCATGGTGGACGGAAGCGCCCGGACCGTGGCGAATGTCCGGCTGGAGAACGCGAGCGGCGACCTGATCAACACCTGCCGGGTGACGGTCGGGCCGAATACCATGAATTTCACGGCGCTGGCGCTGGCCGGCGGAGAGACGCTGGTGATCGACCACACCGCGGAGGGCCGGCTGCGGATCCGGATCCGGAACACCAGCGGCGGGCACCGGAGCGTGATGGCCAGGCGGACGCCGGAGAGCGCGGACGACCTTTACGTCATGCCGGGCGAGCAGGCGGTGAGCTTCACCGCGCAGCGGGCCTGCACAATGACCGTCAGCGTGAACGGGCGTTTCCTGTAAGGGGGGTATGGCATGATTATTTTAAAGGGCCAGACCCTGACGCCTTCCACCTGGTTCACGCCGGAAAGCTTCCAGCTGCAGATCGGCGAAAAGGACAGCCAGGCCACCCTGACCGTGGGGCCCGACGCGCCGGAGGTTGAGATCGGCACCTGGATGCAGGACGACACGGAGCCCGGGGAGGGCATCGTCTGGCGGGTGAAGAGCGTCAGCACCGACTATAAGACCGAGACCCGGACCATCGGGCTGGAGCATATCATCCAGACCCTGGGCGATACCGTCATTCCGAAGGAAGTGGACGCGGCGGGCATGGGCGGCGGGAGCGAGGTAAGCGCCTCCAAGGCCGCCAAGTATGTGCTGGGGCTGCAGAAGATCTGGACGCTTGGGGCTTTTGAGTACAGCCAGAGCGCCCCGTACTCGTTTAACGGGGACAGCCTGCTGGACGCCCTGGAGACCATCTGCGGGACGCTGGCGGACAGCCGGTGGGAATATGACCTGACTTCCCTGCCCTTCAAACTGCACATCCGGAAGGCGGACACGGGGGCGGACAGCGAGCTGCGGGCCGGACGGAACCTGAGCACCATCACCAAGAGCGTGGACAAGAGCCGGATGTATACCCGGATCTATCCAGTCGGAAACGACGACCTCCGGCTGAGCGGGAAAGGATATATAGAGAAGAATACCGGGCTGTACGGCGTGGTCTGCAAGGTAGAGACCAACCAGAGTTGCGAGAGCGAGGAGCAGCTGAAGATCTGGGCCGAGGACCTGCTGCGGAGACACTGCGAGCCCACCGTAAGCATCACGGTCAGCGGGCTGGACCTGAGTCGGGAAACCGGGGAGGCGCTGGACCGGCTGCGGGTCGGGCGGATCTGCCGGGTGCCGATGCCGGAGCTGGGCACCACCATCGCGGAGAAGATCACCAGGCTGAGCTACCGGGACAAGATCCAGGACCCGGAGAGCGTCACCGTCACCCTGGCAAATAACCGGGAGGACGTGGCCACCATCTCCAAAGAGCGGGACAAGAGCGCGTCAACCAGCCGGATCGCCACCTCCAGAACCACCGGGGGCATCAAGAAGAAGGTCAAGGAAGAGGTCGACGGCCTTTATACCCATATCACGGACGTGGCGGGGCACTGGGCCGTCGAGGTCGGGAACGTCAAGAAGGAATTCAAGGCACAGATTGACGCCCAGGCGGACCGGATCAGTCTGGTGGTTGAGGGCACCGGGAAGAACGCGAAGATCCGGCCGGCGCAGATCGTAGCCAGCATCAACGAGAGCGGCAGCGATGTCCTGATCAGCGCTTCGAAGGTACGGCTTGAAGGAGACGTCAGCCTGAACAGCATCTTTTCCGTCAGCAGCGGCGCCATTGTGGCTAAGAAGCCCATCTGGCTGGGCGCCGTCGGGCGCGGGCCGGTGCTGAGCTCCACGGGGATCAATACCCCCATGCTGAACCTGATGAGCGGAGAGCAGGGCGTGGCGATCCGGGCTTCGGATGTGCAGGGAATGGTCATTAGCGCGGAGGTTGTGGATGATGGAAAAACCCTGCGGCTGAAAACCAAAGATAAGCAAACGATAAATTTTAACAAGGCCACTACACTGGAAGGAAAGTGGAGTGGCCGAGTCTTTACCGTTACCGCAACGCCCCAGGAGGAAGAGATCACCACCACCATCGGCAGCGCTATCTCCCGGGGGGACATTGCATGGAACAGCGACGGATATACAGGATATGCCACGCTGTACGCCACCATCTCCGGAAAGAGCGGGCGGGTCACGGTGGGCACGGTATCCATCGACGCCTATGACGCTTACTCTGCGGGCGGGGGCGGATCCAGTCATACGCAGCGAAACAATATGTACTGCTCCGACGCTGTAGTGATTGGCAGCGGAAACACTGAATACACCTTCACCGCCACGCTGCCAAGCGGGCGTTTTTCAAAGGGCAACAGTTACGACTTCTGGAGGTAGCAAGAATGGACGAGAAGAAGCAGAACGAGCTGGCGGAGCAGATCGGCGAGGTTTACGACAGGCTGCAGCGGCTTGTGATGCCCGCAACTCCGGATAACGCGGAAACATTGAGCGGGGTATACGGAATGCTGCGGTACATTTACCAGGCGATGACGGAGCCGGCCGAAAAGGGGGCGGATGCGGATGTTTCAGATTGACCTTGAGACCATGCGGATCGAGATGCACAAGGGCGACACCGGAAGCTTTTTGGTCACCGCGGAGAAAGAGAGCGGAGAGGCCTGGACGGCGGATGACCGGATGATCTTTACCATAGCCGCCGCGGACAACAGCGTGGTGCTGGAAAGATACTACCGGCTGGACAGCGGGCGGACAAGCGTGGAGCTGGAAGCCGGGAAGGCGCTGATCGAGATCCACAACGACGACACGGACGACTGGGCCGTAAGCACGTATTCCACCCAGCTCCGCTTTGTGGGCGGGGCCGTTTGGGACGGGGAACCGGTCACGGACGACGTGGCGGACTCCCTGGCGATTGATTCGCACATCGTCGAGGGCGTGCCGGTGCGGACCGCGCTGCAGAGCACACTGCAGCTGAAGACCATTTACGGAGGTGTATAAGGGATGAGCGACCTGAACGAGAGCGTCCACGTAACTTTTGACGATGCTACCGTGATCACCGTGCCGCTGGTGACCAACCTGACGGCCACCAACGCCGCGCCTACGGCCAAGACGGTCGGCGACGCGCTGGCGGCCAAGGTGGACGCCGGGAGCGTCATGCAGCACGTGCGGATAACAGTGGACGGCGTGCAGAGCGACAACCAGGGCGTGGTGCTGATCGACGGCACCCAGATTCCGGCAGACGGGAGCGACGGCGCCCAGACCATCCGGCAGGCCCTGGACAGCATCGGGGCCAGAACCGGCGCGGATATCCCCTACCAGTCCGGGGCCGAGAACACGGAGACCATCAAGGACGTGGTGGACGGGATCCAGGAGACGGTCAGCGGGATCCAGGACGACCTATATGGCGACCAGATCCCCGTGGACAGTACTGAAGGCGCCCAGAGCATCAAGGCAGCCATTAACGAGGTGTCGAACAATCTGGCGGGGAAAGAGGCGTCCAACATCCCCTATGACACGGGTGTCAGCATCAAGGCCAAGATGGACACGATTGACGCCGCCGTGCCGATCGGGGTGCACTTCAGCGCGAACGCCGCCATGAGCCGGGACGCCTACCTGGACAGCCGGATCACGGCGGACCATGTGGTGGCCAGCATGTCGCTGGTCAACGGCGCGGATATCACCTGGTACACGGAGGCGGGCAAGCTGAGCGTGGAATGCCAGGGCGGAATCCCGGAGATGACGCTGGTGCTGATCGTGCCGGCGGCGGCCGAATGAGGAGGGATTGACCGTGTTCAACCTTAACATTGACACCGGGGAGATCATCATGACCACCGGCGACACCGGGGAGATCCCGTTCCGGATCAGCGGGTTTGACTTCGCGAATGTGGATTACCGCGTGGTCTTTTGCGCCCGGAACCGGGGGAAGAAGATTAAGGAAGAGTATTACACGCTCGACGAAAACGGGCGGTTTTTGGTCAGCATCGTGAACAGTGACACCGACCAGATCCCGGGGCCGGCGACCTGCTATTATGACGTGACCGTGGTGGTGGATCCCGTTTTCAACCAGGGCGGAAAGATTATTGACGGCAGCTTTGTCCGGACGCTGATCCGGCCGACCCGGATGACCATCCGGTCCGCTGAGCGGATGATTTGAGTGAAAAATGACAGGAGGACGCTGAGAGATGAGCGAGAACAACGCGAACGGCACCAATGAGATCGTGCTGAGCATTGAAATGAGCGACGCCATCAGCGCGCAGACCGCCGAGGCGTGGGCTGTTGGCAAGCGTGGCGGCGTAGACGTGGCGGACACGGATCCGACATACCACAATAACGCCAAGTACTACGCGGAGCAGTGCGCCGGCGCCGAGCAGGCCGCCCAGGACGCCGAGGAAGCCGCGGCGCAGGCCGAGAGCGCGAAGACGGACGCGGAGGCTGCGCGGGACCGGGCCGAGGCTATCGGGGCCGGAGCCGCGCAGAGCGCGGGAGCCGCAGCGGAAAGCGCACAGGCCGCCGCCACCGCCAAGGCCGGGGCCGAGAGCGCCCAGACCGCAGCCGCCGGAAGCGCCAACTCCGCAGCGGCTGCCGCCACCAGCGCCGCCAGTTCCGCCAGCACCGCGACCGGGGCCGCGGCTGCAGCGTCCTCCAGCGAGACTGCAGCGGGACAGAGTGCGTCCGCAGCTGCCGGCAGTGCCACCGCCGCGGATCAGAGCGCCCAGGCTGCCGCCCAGAGTGCCGAGGATGCCCAGGAGGTGCTGGACTCCATCCCGGCGGATTATAGCCAGCTGAGCGATGATGTATCTGGATTAAAGAGCGCAGTTAATAACGTAGAAAATCGGATTGATGCGATAATAGATATTGATTACGGCAAGAACAGATACGATTTATCTGCAAAAACAGCAAGCACATATCTGAATCCGACCACAGGCGAAACAACACCGTCAACCGGAGGATACGATACTTCTGATTTTATCCCTGTTCCGGTTGGGGAATACGCTACGTTTTCTCAAAAATCATGGGCAGGGAGAATTGAGTTATCCGTAAATTCATACGCTTTTTATGATAGAAACAAAACGTTTATTCCGTCAAGCGGGAGCACATATAAAACGAATGTCCTTGTCCCTTCCGGTGCTTATTACATCCGTATTTGCTTCAGTTCAAGTGCCGCTGATGTCATGGTAGAAATTACGGACGATGGGGTATTTACTACACCGTATGTTGCGTATTTTCCCCCAAAATATGAACTTGATGATAATATTCATGTTGACGGCTCGCAGGTTGACGGCATTACTGATGCAATAGAACAGGAAACAGTAAAAGGATTCAATGTTGTAAAAGCAGGAATAGATGGGGTAGGGGCATATTATTCATCAAACGGAAGCACCATTACCTTCGATGGCAGTGCTACTTCATATCATTATGCTATCATTCCTGTAAAAAAGAATACACGGTATTATACAAATGTAAAGGCAAGCTATTGGATTCTTGTGAATGAAGGGGAAACGATTGTTTCTTATGGTTCTTGGTATAACAAATTCTTTATTGACACAGGAAACGCTGTAAAACTGTATTACACGATTGATATCGGATCATGGAATGCGGGGTTGATAATCGCAGAAGGGATGAGTGGAACTTCTGCGAACGTATCAAAACCGTCTTTTATACAGGGCTTGAACCAACTTATGGCAGATTCATGGTTTGCGGCCGCATTGCCTTTCCCCAAAATCAGATTTACACAGGGATTGGAAGAAAAACTTTACTACCACAACATGATTGCCCTTTCAATAAATGATATTAATTTGAACATTGGCGGACAGGCAACAAAGCAGGACGATGGGGTGGTTTATAACCCTGTATCAACTGTATCTGATGGGAATGGATATTTCTATACCGTATATGATTCAAATATGTCCATCGTGGCAAACAGCGTAAACGGTTCAACAAACAGAATATATGTTGTTGCTGATAATGTGCAGAATTGTTCTGCCTTGATTATCGGTGACAGCATTATTGCGTATGGTGGGATCGGTCAACAGTTGCTTTCCATGTTTGCCGAAAGAAACAAAACGATTACTTTGCTTGGAACACTTGGAACGGGTGATAACAAGAATGAGGGACGGGCAGGATGGAAATCAAGTGATTATTTCACAGACAAAACATACGATAGCGTTGTCAACCCGTTCTATAATCCTTCTACGGAAACGTTTGATTTCAGCTTTTATATGTCAAATAACGGCTATTCTTCCGTTGATTATGTGGTTCTGCATATCGGTGCGAATGACCTGTACAATACACCGATGAGTGAAGCAAGAGCGCAGATTGCTGAAACGGTAGGTAATATCTGTGCTATGATTGACAGTATTCTTGCCTTCAATCCAAATCAGAAAATCATCCTTGAACTGTTCTCGCCTGTGACAAAGAATACGCAGTATTTGGACAACATAGCGCAGAAAGAAATCCGTGCAAAATTCACAAACTGCAATGCTGTTCTGATGTATGAGGTCACGAAATACAACGATAAAGTAAGGGTATCAAATGATTATCTTGTTCTTGACCCGAATACGGATATTGCTGACAACATTCACCCTAACGCAGGAGGATTTGTGAAACTTGGCAAAGCCCTGTTTTCACAGATAAATTGTTGGCAGTAGTACCTTAAATAACACTTTAAAGGAGAGCCCGCTATGTGGCGAAAGTTTTATGATGGATGGTTTGAATATTATTACAACATTGAAACAGGAGAACGTAAATTCAAACTTGATCCAGATGATATTCTGATAGAGTAAATAACGCATTAAATATGAATTGGGGTATTATCGTGGTTATTAAAATAGATGAAAATGGAACCATAAAATGGATATTTCACAGAAAATCATACAAGAAAGCCAGATGGCTGAGATTGGGAACACGATTGCTTGAGGATTTTCAAAAAGATACAGGAGCCCACGGCTTAATATTCGTTGTCTGGAACAGATAAAATAACACAACAACATATAAGGAGAAGCATATGGAGAAAGATGAATTGATTAAAAACTTATCCGAAGTATTGCCAGACAATGCAGATATAACATTCGCTACAGTAACATGGTGGGATGATGACGGTGCGCATAATTGGGATACAGACGATAAAATAATACTTTAAGAACGGAGGGATAAAATGTCTTTTGCAGATGCTGTTTTAGCCATGAAACAGGGGAAGAGAGTTCGTATGCCGTGGTGGGGAGGATATTGGTACATCTCAGACGGTACACTTAGAATACATTGTGTTGATGATAAAGACTTCAACGCATTTAGCAAAGAAAATACAGAACCGCTTTACACTTTGTCATTTATGACTGCGAACTGCTGGGAGTTAGTACCGGATTAAATAACACTTTAACACAGATATTGGATGAAGGAAGGGAGCTTAAAATGGCAAGTGGAGTTATCCAGGGGAATCCCATTATCGACTACGGGAAAGTGATTGAAGGGACAATTGAACCGACCACCGCAGAGGCTCCCAGCACGGCTTTTGCGGTCGATTTCGGTAAGACCTTCCCTGAGCCGCCTTTCGTTATGGCGCATGTGTATCCTCAAACCAGATACACGGATAGAGCTATCTATATAACGACCATCACCAACATCACCACAACGGGCTGCGTGATCAATGTCGTTAATCCTTATACAAGCGCAACATCGCTGAATAATGTCAAATGCATCGAATGGATGGCGGTGTATCACAGATGATCCAGTTCCTGGCGGGTCTGCTGGTCGGGGCCTGCACGGCCGTGTTTGTGGTGGCGCTCGTATTCGCTGGAGGTGATGATGGCGATGATCCAGAGGGATGACATGATCCGGCTGTTCCAGAAGATGTATAAGGAACACTGGAGCTACGAATGGGGCGCTGCCACGAAGGGCTGTGTGGATTGCTCCGGTGCGCTGGTATACGCCTATATGCAGCTGGCCGGGAAGAGCGTCATCCACGGCAGCAACGGTCAAGCGCGGCGCTGGATCACTGGCAGCATGATGCCGATCAGCATGGCGCAGCCTGGGATGGTCGCCTTCAAGGCCCGGAAGCCTGGCGAGGAAGATTATGATCTGCCAGAGCGGTACAGAGAGCACGGCGCGAGCTACACCGGGGACCTGATGGATTATTATCACGTTGGGCTTGTCGATGAGGATCCGCGCTATGTACTTAACGCCAAGAGCACCAAGGCGGGATTCTGTCGGGATCAGTTGGCAGCGTCACATGGCTGGGACTTTGTGGCGTACCTGCGGGACGTGGAGTACCCTGGCGGGAGCGATGATAAAGGAGAAGGTGGAAAGATGATGCAGGCGGTGGTATCACTCCCCAGCGGGGCGGCAGGATCCACGGTCAACATGAGGGAAAAGGCTATGACATCCGCGCCGCTGATCTGCCGGGTTCCGGTGGGATCTGTGGTGGATATCCTGACCGACCAGGGCACCTGGTGCAAGATTGACTATATCGGTAAGCAGGGCTGGATGATGTCAAACTACCTGGAATACACCGGACAAGAGGGCGAAGCCAGCGGAGATCCGTTAACAGAAGAAGAGCGAGCCAAGATCGAGGCGGCGCTGGTGGAAATCGAAAAATCTATAGAAATAGTCCGGGCGACATTAGGGAGAGGTTGATAACCATGTGGGAGTTTATCTTGAAGTATTGGGTCGAGTTTCTTTTTGGAATCATTGCCGCGGGCTTAATTGCCGGATATAAAAAGCTGGCCTCCAAGGTGCAGACCAATAAGGACACCGAGAAGGCCATAGCCGACGGGATGCAATACTTACTTATGTTTAAACTGCGGGAAGAGGGCGAAAAGTATCTTTCCGAGGGCCGGTGCTCAATCGATCAGAAGCACGAATTTGAAAAGGTATATAACGCTTATCACGCATTGCGTGGAAATGACACGATAACAGCTTTGAAGGACAAAGTTCTGCAGCTACCAATTTGATTAATGAATAATAATCAATAATAATGTTATTTGGCGAAGGGAGGATTAATTTAATGAATTGGGATTGGAAAGAATGGGCATTGGCGGCATTGGTCAGAGCGGTCAAGACTTTTGCTCAGACCTTCGCGGCGATGATCACTGTTGGCGCGGCATTCAGCGAAATTGATTGGCTCCGGGCGCTTTCCGTCTCCGGCGTTGCCTTCGTCCTGAGTATCCTGACAAGCCTGGGCGGTCTGCCGGAGGTCGAGAAGAAGCAACCACCCGATCAGGAACCAGACCAAGAGTAAAATTTAGTGGGCTACATGTGGGCTACACGAAACGCTGTAGCCATTGAAAAATAACGCTTTACCTCACGACTACGAATCAAAAGGTCGTGGGTTCGAATCCCGCCGGGCTCACCAAGAAAACCCCGAAGTTTCAAGGCTTCGGGGTCTTTTTTACGTTTTGGATTATTCGTCATTTTTGGCGATTTGTTCTCCCGGTGGGCTACACGGTGGGCTACATCATTTCAGGCGGTTGGTGATCTTCCGGAGATCCTGGACTGTGGAGGACTGGTAGCGTTCCTGGGTGAAAGTGTAATCTGTATGACCCATCAGCCGGGCCTTGTCACCAGTGTCGCCTGGCGCCCTCTTGATCAGGTTGCTGTAAGTGTGCCGGCAGCTGTATGGCACTTTGCCGGTGATGCCAAGCTTGGCCATGAGCGGGTCAAAGCAGTATTTTCTGAAATATTCGTGGGTCATCTGCTTTCCTGTTTTTAGATTCGGGAAAAGCAGATCTCCGTCTGCCTCCGCCCGCTGGATGATGATGTCGGCGATCGCCGGAGGAATTGTGACGATCCGATCAGTTCCGGCTTCCGTCTTTCCGCCGCCGATCAGGTACTTGCCCTGCTTGTTGTATGCTTCCTTCTTCAGCTCCAGCAGCTCTCCAGGGCGAAAGCCGGTAAAACAGAGGGCCATCACATAATCCGCATACAGTTCTACACCGACCGCCTGCCGAATCCGGGCAAGCTCAAGATCCGTGAAAGGCTCATGGGTGGAGGTGGCGTCGTTTCCGGTGTAGAGGTTCGCGGTGATGTTTTTTGTAACCATGTCGTTATCCAGGGCGAATTTCCAGATCAGGCCGGCCACCACCTTCATCAGCTGTTTGGTTCGCTTCCCGGCTTGGCAGTCGTTAATCTGGGCCTGAAGCTCCGCGGGACGGATCATGCTGATCGGCCTGTATGCGATTTCGCGGAAATGCTTAAACGCGGCCTTATATCCTGCCATTGTGGACGCGCCGATTCTTCCCTGATAGCCCTCTGACCATTCGGTAAAGACTTTCTCCATGCTGATGTTGGAAGCGCTCAGAGGGCCGTTTTTGAGCGTCTCAGCGTAGGCCAGGGCCTCGCCTTTTGTCTTGAATCCGCCTTTTGTGGGCCTGCTGCGGATCAACTTCCCGTTTTCATCCGTGCCGGAGGTGGATGATATGCGGACCGTCCAGGTGGATCCACGCTTATAGGCCGTACCGGTGCCGTTCCCGCGCTTCTTAGTGGCGGAGCGCTGGATGACGATATGTCGGCCGCAGTAACAGCAGATCAGCGCATCGTCCGGGATATCCTTATGGCAGCGGGGGCAAATCATGTCCGCACCTCCAAATCTAAAAGCTTCCGAACGGCCGCTTGTGTTCCGGGATCCGCGAGATGGTAAGCTACAGCAAGCCGCTCATCAAAGGAAAGTTCTTTTTCAACAGGTTCATCTCCAGTCATCAACCAACCAGCATCCACACCAAGGGCTTTTGCGAGCTGATACACCTTGTCCTGTTTCGGAACATACTTACCGTTAATGTAATTACTGATAGAACCTTTGTCTATCCCGCTTGCCTTTGCAAGTTCAGAGGCAGTAATTCCGCGGTCTGCGATTACGCTCAACAGCCTGTATCTGAATTCTTCCATTTTGGTCACCTCCTGCGAATAGAATACCATGCACTGGACACAAATACAAGAAATCTTAAAAAAAATGTTTAGAAAGTTAAATTTTCTTGTTGACAGGTTAAATCCGCAGTGATAAGATACTCACAGTTGAGAAATCTCAACCACAAAATCCGAAGGAGGTGAGCGGATGCCGAAGGTACAGTTTGACTACTCGAAACTTCTTGGACGGATCAAAGAAAAGTGCGGATCTCAGCGTGAATTCTCGAAAGCGCTTGGGATTAGCGAAACGTCCATGTCTGCAAAGCTGACAGGACGCGCTTTCTTTACTCAGCAGGAAATCGAGCGGTCGAAAAAGATCCTGGACATCGAGCCGGGAAAGGTATCATCTTATTTTTTTACTGAGCGGGTTTAGGTTTCTAAACCGCGAGAGGAGTGGAACCATGCCGAACGCTTATGGCTTGAAAGATTGCCCGTTCTGCGGATCTGACCATGTCAGGATCATGTTCGGCCTTACCGGCGAGATCACTGGAGTTTACTGTTGCCATTGTCACATGATCGCGAAATGGTCGAATCTTCCAACATTGCCAAAGGGGCAAGAAATTTTCGAGACAGTAATCAATCAATGGGTGAAAGCCTGGAACCAGAGAGGAGTGGAACCATGACCAACGATATGGCGCTCCGAGATCTGATCGTCAAGAGGGATCTTGGCCGGATCTGGGTGAGCGCATCGGAGGCGGCGGAGATCCTGGGCTGTCAGTCGGCATCCCTGACGAACGCCGCGAACAAGAAAGGCACCCTGGGCGACCTTCAATTCTTCTGGGCCGGAACGGTGCTGAAGATCAGCGTGATGAGCCTGATCCGGTTCATCAGCGGCGGGTATCCGCTGCGGGACATATTCAGAGAGGAGTAATGATAATGGAAAAGTGGAATTATACGAGCAATGACGAGATCCTGACGAACATCCAGCTGGCGGCGCTGAATAACATCTCCATGGTTCTCAATGATTGGGACGGCCTGATCGCGGAAGCAAAGATCAATGTTATCCAGGGCATCCTCTGCATGGTCGCCGATGTGGATAAGCAGATCGCGATTGAGAAAAACAAGGATGCCGACAAATGAGAGAAAAAGAAAAGCCCGGAGCAGCTGCAACTACTCCAGGGCGAGAAAGGAATGATACCGTGAAACAGTATAGCATAAAAGACCGACTTTTAACAGCCCTGGCCGTTGTCCTGGTGCTGGGTGATATCGCCCTGGGGGCGCTGATCTGGCAGCGGGAACGCGAAGAACAGCAGGAAGCCCTCCGGAACTCCATTCCGTTTACCAATCAATGCATCGAGTGGACCGGGGCCGGATACCAGCAGATCGGAGGCGGAGCGAATGATTGATAAATGCCTTCCGCTTCCGAATGTGGCCGGACGCTGGACTTCCGGCGGGAAGTACCCTGACACGGTCTGGGTGGAGATGAGCGACGGGAAGAAGATCGCCTATGATATCCGGATCGAACAGCCAGCGCTCCAGGAACGGCATGAGGATCATGTGGGATATAGGAGGCGGACACCATGATTTTGAATGAACGACCGACCTGTGACGGCTGCGAGCATTGCCGTCTGAGGATGCAGAGAGATGCCGGTGGGTGGGAGGCTTACTGCACGGCCCTGTCCAAAGGCGGAAAGCTAATCGCCGTGCAGTATGGATTAAAGCTTAATTGGGCGAAACGCGAGTTGCTGGACCGGCTGAACACGCGGATCTGCCCGTCATGGTGCCCTAAGTGGCAGAGAGGAGATAAATGATGACACTGTATGAGATTGACAATGCAATTCTGGCCTGCGTGGAACCGGAGCCGAAGACGATCTGGGAGCGGTTTATTGATTGGCTGAATAAATGAAAGGGGAATGGATATCTGAATGGATTATCAGGACTTTCTGAATAACAAAACATTCGTCCTGGAATCGAAAGGATTTGACGTCGAAAAGGAAGATCTGAATGCGATGCTGTTTTCATTCCAGCTGGATATTGTCAGATGGGCATTGGCAAAGGGCCGCGCGGCTGTCTTTACCGATTGCGGAACCGGCAAGAGCGCGATTCAGCTTGAATGGGCAAACAAGATTCACGAGCTTTCCGGCGGTGATGTTCTGATCGTAGCCCCGCTGGCCGTAGTCGAGCAGACGCGCCGGGAGGGCATAAAATTCGGAATTAACGTCACTGTTTGCGCGTCTCAGGAAGACGTCCAGAGCGGAATCAATATAACGAATTATGAAAAGCTGGATCATTTTATAGCAAACAGATTCCAAGGCGTCGTCCTCGATGAAAGCTCAATACTGAAGAGCTATTCCGGCAAAATGCGGAATCAGATCATAAACGCATTCATGGAAACGCCGTATAAGCTCGCATGCACAGCAACACCAGCGCCGAACGATTATATGGAGCTTGGAAACCATGCCGAGTTTATCGGAGTGATGACAAGGGCGGAAATGCTGGCCATGTTCTTCTGTCATGATGGCGGGGATACATCCAAATGGAGGCTGAAAGGACATGCGCGGGACCTTTACTGGCAGTGGATGGCAAGCTGGGCCGTATTCATGGATAATCCGCGGACGCTTGGATATGACATCGAAGGTTATGACCTGCCGCCGCTGAACGTTGAACAGATCATCGTGGACGGCGACGCGCCAATATATCAAACAATGAGCTTGATGGAACGCAGAGAAGCGCGGCGCAAATCAATGCCGGAACGCTGCCAGGCGGCCGCGGATCTGGTTAATGGAAGTGAAGAGCAGTGGATTGTGTGGTGCGACCTGAACGCGGAAAGCAACCTTCTGCATAAGCTGATACCGGACAGCGTAGAGATCCAGGGAAGCGACAGCCCGGAGAAAAAGGCCAGCGCGGTTATTGATTTCACGAATGGCGATACCCGGTGCATCGTTTCCAAGTCAAGCATATTCGGTTTCGGCGTCAACTGGCAGCAGTGTCATAACGTGGTTTTTGTCGGACTGAGCGATTCATATGAGCAATATTATCAGGCGGTTCGGCGCTGCTGGAGATTCGGCCAGGATAAAAACGTCAATGTTTATATCATTATCTCCAAGAATGAAGGCGCAGTTCTGGAAAACATCAACCGGAAAGAAGCGGACAGCCGGCAGATGATAAACGAGATGGTGAAATATACGAAGGACATCACAAAGAAAGAGCTTAAGCGGACGTCGCGACTGAGCGCACCATATAACCCGAAGAAGGAAATGGTGCTTCCGCAATGGGAGGAATTCAATCATGAATGTGCTTGACCAAGTAGTCAAACAGAAATACGCCATTTATAACGGCGATTCGTGCGAGGTGATAAAGGGGATCCCGGACAACAGCATTCATTACACGATCTTTTCCCCGCCTTTCGCGTCCCTCTACACATACAGCAACAGTGACCGGGACATGGGGAACTGCAAAGGGGATAAGGAATTTGCAGAGCATTTTCGTTTCCTGATCGATGAACTGTACCGGGTGACGATGCCGGGGAGACTGCTGTCCTTCCACTGCATGCAGCTTCCACTGTCGAAAGAGCGGGATGGGGTCATCGGCCTGAAGGATTTCCGCGGGGAACTGATCCGCATGTTTCAGGCGGCTGGATTCGTATACCACAGCGAAGTAACGATCTGGAAGAATCCAGTCACGGCGATGCAGCGAACAAAGGCCCTGGGACTGCTTCACAAGCAGCTGAAGAAAGACAGCTGCATGAGCCGCCAGGGGATCGCTGATTTCCTCGTAACGATGCGGAAACCGGGAGACAATCCGGAAAGGGTAAGCCATACAAATGAGAGCTTCCCGGTGTACGTCTGGCAGCATTACGCCAGCCCTGTGTGGATGGATATCAAAGAATCCGACACGCTGCAAAGGAAGAGCGCGAGGGAAGAAAAAGATGAGCGCCACATCTGCCCGCTTCAACTGGAAGTGATCCGGCGTGGGATCGAGCTGTGGACAAATCCTGGAGATATCGTGCTGGATCCATTCACCGGGATTGGTTCGACAGAATACGTTGCGCTGAAATCAGGTCGGCGAGCGATCGGGTGCGAGCTGAAGCCCAGCTATTACAAACAAGCCGTTGCCAACTGCCTCGCGGCGCTGGATGAAGGGATCGTTGAGGATCTGGCGGACGCCAAAGTGGAATTTGCCGCCGATAAGAAGGAACAGAACCAGATATCAATGTTTGAATTATAAGGAGGGGAAAAATGACACTGTACGAAATCGATGCCGCGATCCTGGCGTGTACGGATCAGGAAACCGGCGAGATTGTGGATCCGGAAGCGCTGACCGCGCTGCAGATGGAGCGGGAGAAGAAGCTGGAAGGCGTGGCCCTCTGGGTGAAGGATCTGAAAGCCGAGGCGGAGGCCATCGGAAACGAGATCAAGGCCCTGACGGCCCGGAAGAAAGCCGCTGAGAATAAGGCCGAGCGGTTGAAAGCCTGGTTGGGTGAAGCGCTGGAGGGCGAGATCTTCAAGAGCGCCAAGGTGCGCGTCAGCTACACCCATAACACCCGGCTGAACGTTATCGATGAGCAGAGCGTGGTGAATTATATCGAATCGCATTACACGGAGCCGGAGGAGCTGCTTCGGTACCAGCTGCCGGAGATCCGGAAGGACGCCGTCAAGGCCGCGATCAAAGACGGCGCGGAGATCCCCGGAGCCTATTTGGAAGCTACGGAGAGCGTGGTGATTAAGTAATGGGAATCCCTGTCATGATCATGGGAGAAAGCGGCAGCGGAAAAACCTACAGCATTAAGAACCTTGACCCCGACAAGGTTGGAATCTTCCTGGTGGAAAAGCCCCGGCTCCCCTTCCGGAAGCCGTTCAAGGTGGCCAAGAACGCCGGCTATTCCGCCATCCTGAAAACGCTTGCAGCTCCCAAACTGAAGACCTATGTGATCGACGACAGCCAGTATCTGCTGGTTAACGAGTTTTTCGACCGGGCTAATGAGGTCGGTTACCAGAAATTTACCGACCTCGCCCTGAACTTCCGGAACCTGATCCATTTTGTGGCCAGGAAAACGACGGATGATGTGATTGTTTACTTCCTGCATCATACCGAGGCGGATGTAAACGGCCGGGTGAAGGCCAAGACCATCGGCCGGATGCTGGACGAAAAGCTGACCGTAGAGGGGCTGTTTGATATCGTGCTGCGGACAGAAGTCACGCCGGAGGGGCACTTCTTCCGCACCCAGACCAACGGAAACGATACCGTCAAAACTCCGGAGGATATGTTCCCGGAACGGATTCCAAATGATCTCGCCCTGGTGGACAGGACGATCAGAGAATATTACTTCGGCACGGCCGAAACGAAAGAAACGGAGGAAGAATAACATGAAACCTATTGAAGGATTTAAGTCTGAGGCGCCCACGACCGCTTATCCCATGCTCCCGAAGGGCCTTTACAAGGCCGGAATCAAAGCCGTGAAGATTGACGGAGCTGAGCCTGATCAGCGTCTGGTCATCCGGCTGGAGATCATCGAGGGCGAATATGCCGGATATTACACCAAGCGTTATCAGAATGACAGCGCGAACAGCTCCGGCCGGTATGACGTCCGCTACAAGGGCGACTTCTCCCTGCGGATTCCGAACCAGGCGAACCCGAAGAGCCAGCATTTTGACTGGGATCTGCGGAGCTTCAACGGGAACATCTGGGCAATTGAGGACAGCAACCCCGGATATCATTGGGACTGGAACGAGCAGGGGCTTGTCGGAAAGACTGTCGGAATTAACGTCCGGCAGGGATCGTTCAACGGGATCCCCTACACCACCATCGGGCGGCTGGAAAGCACCCAGTTCATGGACGCCGGAAAATGCAAGGTCATGGCTGACATGAAGCCCCGCGTGAGCGGTACAACGGCAGAGGCCACCGTGCCCGCCGGGATGATGGTCGTGGATGAGGAAGTACCCTTCTGATGGTGCTGTATGAAGACACCCGGCAGCAGATTGGAAAGCATAGAAACGTTCATCTGTACTGCCAGCAGGCCGGAATCAAGATCATTCGCCAGGCGCTGAACGTTGGTGATTATCAGATCGCCGGGAAGGGCGATATCAGCGTTGACACCAAGATGGGCGTTCTGGAGCTGGCCGGGAATGTGTTTCAGGATCATGAGCGGTTCCGCGCTGAGTGCCTCCGGGCGCAGGAGTGCGGGATCCAGTTGATCATCCTGGTTGAGGAATTATTGCCGGGGGGCCGCCTTGATCGTTGGCGGCCTCCCATTGGATGGAACGGCAGACCTGTGGCGCGGTTTGATCCGGCAATCCTCCGGAAGGCCATGATCACCATGCAGCAGGAATATGGCGTTAAGTTTCGTTTCTGCGACGGGCGAAGCACCGGAAAGCAGATCATTGAATATTTGGAAGGGGCGAAAAAATGAGCGAGAAACCAAGTTCTCTATCCCCTGAGATCCGGGACATCTGGACAGACGTTTATAAGTTTCACGCCACTTTTGAAGGAATGGGCAATTCCGAGGAAGACTGGACGCGCTGCGCTTACACCATGGGCCAGATGGCAGCGCAACACAATAATCATCCTTTGGCGTTTCGGCTCCTGATGGCCGTTTATGACTATCTGGACGATATGCGGAAGCCGTTGGCAAAAGCAGAAGCAGAGAGGAGGGCGTGTATTGATCAGGCCGTTTAACACCGACCAGGGCAATTATTATACGGCGCTAAATAGCCCGAAATGGTTCGAGACCAGACAGGCCGTGCTGGATCGCGACGGCAACAAATGTCGTTTCTGTGGATGCACCGATAATCTGCAAGCGCATCATATCAGATACCAGAACGACCGCGGAGAGACTGATTATTTTGATAAAAAATATATTGTTACCCTCTGCCGGAAGTGTCATCAGATTGTATCTGATGCGGTGAACGAGGCGAAGCAGACGAAAATTGAGGTTCCGGCTTTCATGGTGAAGCCTGGGATATCCGCCGCTGTCCAGATCGAAAACAAGATTAAGCATGCCGCCTATTGTGCAGAAGCTGATCTTGTGGCAGCTACTTGCTTTAAGATCTGGAAAAGAACGCTTGATACCGATTGTGGCGTTGTGAATATGCGGAATCTTAGCGTTCTTCAACCTATAGGCGAGGTTGTCCGCGCCTCTATCGAATATCAGGCCGGAATGACTGCCATGGGCTACGGTGTGGCGTTTTCAGAGCGGACAATCAATCTGATTACGCAGTACATCGCGGAAGGCTACAATCATTATCTGAGAGAAGGGCACACAGATTACGATGTGCAGCGTTTTTTTAAACTGACACCGAACCAGATGGTAAGAGTCAGAAGGCAGGCTGAGCGGCTGCTAAAAAACGGAGCTGATGGCGGTGGCTGAGAAAAGCACATTTGTGAAGTTCGACAGAAATTTGCTGAAGTGGCGATGGTTTCAGCATCCGAAGACGCTGGCGGTCTGGATCTGGTTGATCATGAAAGCCAATGTTGAGGACCATGATTTTGAAAAGGAAACCATCCACCGCGGTGAAGTTGCTACCAGCCGGAGAAGGATAAGCGCCGACACAGGGCTGACAGAGCGAGAAGTCAGAACAGCTCTTGAACACCTAAAATCGACCGGCGAAGTGTCCGTCAGAATAAGGCCCAAATATCAAGTAATTTCAATACCTGAGTACAGCAAGTATCAGGATGTTCCGTCCGGCAGAGCGTCCGGCAAGAGTCCGTCAAGAGTCCGGCAGGCGTCCGGCAAGAGTCCACAATATAAGAATGTAAGAAGTAAAGAAGAAAAGAATGAAAAGAATGATTGTGTGCACACACCACCATCGCGGGCGGAAGTTGAGGATTTTTGCAAAGGTCTTGGCATAACGACAGATATTGACGCCTTTTTGCAATACAACAGCGCCACGGGCTGGAAGATCGGCAGGACGAAGGTGGAAGACTGGAGACCGCTGCTCATGAAATGGGTATCCCATGATGACAGCAGCACTATCAATTCAAACAATGACGATGGGCTGGACGACTTCGGCCGGCCCATCAGAAAGGAGATTTGATGTCTTACGCAATCAATGAGGATGAGATCCGGAAGACAATAGCCGTATTCCATCCAGACGGCGGGATTTTTGAAGTCAGGCTTGTTGACGGAAAGTGGAACGCTGCCGGAGTCTTTAACGATGCGGATCAGCTGATCAATGAGCTGAAGACGGCGAGGATCCGGCCGAACGCGAACGTTTATATGACGCTCAACCGGGTTCATGAAGCTTGTCTTTCGCGGAAACACAATAATCATTTTGTGGAGTACATTTCCCCTACTGTCGGTGACAATGATATCACCTGGTATGATTGGCTGCTGATTGATGTGGATCCGAAGAGGCCCGCCGGAACAAGCTCCAGCAAGGAAGAGCTTCAAGGCTCCAGGGAGAAAGCAAAGCAGATTCTGGAATACCTGAAGAACCGCGGATGGAATGATCCTGTTGTTTGTCACAGCGGAAACGGCACCCATCTGCTGTACAAGATCAGCATTGACAAGACGGAAGAACGGAAGCAGATGATTTCAAACGTTCTTCAGGCGCTGAATATGCTTTTCGACGACGGCACGATGGATATTGATACGACTACGTTCAATCCGAGCCGGATCTGTAAGCTGTATGGCACGGTCGCCCGGAAAGGCGCAAGCACGGAGAGCAGACCCCACAGGATGAGCAGAATCGTCCGCGTGCCGGAGAAGATCGAAGAAGTACCGAGGGCGCTGCTGGAAGCTGTGGCCGGACTGCTGCCGAAACAGGAACATCCTCAACGCTATAACAATTACAACCCCGGCCAGTTTGACCTTGACGATTGGATCCTCCGGCACGGCGTGGAGGTTACCAGCCGGACGACATGGGCACAGGGCGAAAAGTGGATCCTCGCCCACTGCCCTTTCAATCCGCAGCACACCCACAAGGACGCCGCCATATTCAGATCCAGAGACGGAAAGCTGGGTTTCAAATGTCTTCATGCCTCATGTTCTGACAAAGGATGGAAAGAATTCCGGCAGTTCTATGAGCCTGATGCATACCAGGCGAAAGAGGTCCAGCCGGCGGTTCCGAATTATCTGCTGACAAAGCCGGCCGGCTTCGGGCAGCTGCCTGAGGTGCCTGCCATGGCTCCGCCGCAGCAGGAAGACGCGCCGATCGGGCCGGTGTTCCGGACGACAGAAGAGATCAGGAACAGAGTCGTCCCTGCAGAGGCTCATATCCTGACCGGTATCACCGGAATTGATGATCGGATGATCGGGTTGAAAAAAGGATATGTTTCTGTTCTTTCTGGGCTTCGGTCCGCCGGGAAGTCTTCCATCCTGAGTCAGCTGGTGATTCAGTGCAGGGAGCAGGGGTTAAAATGTGCTCTGTTTTCCGGGGAAATGATCGATAAACAGGTATTGAAATGGCTGACGCTTCAGGCAGCTGGAAAAGCCCACGTTCACGGGACGCAGTATGAGAAAGTCTTCTATCCGAATGATGGAGCGGCTGAAGCAATCTCTCGATGGTTGGACGAATTTGTGTATGTCTATAACAATGATTATGGGAACCAGTTCACTGAGATGGAAAAGCACCTGATCCGGATCGTTGAGGAAAAGAAGCTTGACCTTGTGCTGCTGGATAACCTGATGGCCATGAACGTGGAGAATCTCGACCGGGATCTGTATGTTCGGCAGACCAAATTCGTGAAAGAGCTGAAGCGAATGGCCCAGAGCCTGAACATTCATGTTATGTTCGTGGCGCACCCGCGGAAAAGCTCCGGCTATCTCCGGATGGATGATATCAGCGGTAGCGGTGATCTGAGCAACGCAGCAGACAATGTTTTCATCATCCACCGGGTAGATGAAGACTACAAAAAGGCCACCCAGCAGTTTTTTCAATGGAAGGCCACAAACCCGCTTTATCAGGCGGACAATGTGATTGAGATCTGCAAAGACCGTGACCTGGGCAACCGTGATGTTTATGTCCCACTATGGTTTGAGAAGGAAACCAAGCGACTGAAAAACGATGTGGCCGAGTATATCCATTACGGCTGGGAAGCAGGTTTTGATCCGGCCACAGATTTTGAACTGGTTGATATTCCGGATGAAGATCTGCCGTTTTGATCGAGAGGGCGGTGAAAAGCATGGTTGATATTCGCCTGAAGACTTGCCTGATCATTAAACGCGGACCGTGGTACCTGGTAGGCTGGAATCACTTTTACCATCGGCTCAATTGGAGCATGAGCTGCTATGATGCCTGGCGAACCAGAGACATCGAAGCGGCCCGGCGAGTGGTAGCTAAGACCGGCGGGGAATTGTACTTATTCAATCCTGCTGCAGCACAATTGGAGGTGTTTTCATGAGACTGAAACTGTTTGATAAGCTCCGGAGAAAAGCCCAGTGGAACGTGTTCAATATGTTCGATCTGAATGAGTTCGCTGAATGTTCCCGCTGCGGAGCTGAGGTCGAACCGGACTTTTCGCTGTTCCCGGAAATCATCTACCCGGAGCGCTGCCCGGAGTGCGGGGCCAAGATGGTGGACACCGTGGCGGTCAGCTGATTGGAGGGAATGCGATTGTTTGTGATTGTGAACGCACGGGGCAAGGGAAAGGTCTACTTCGTTAAGATTCAGAAGAGCAAAAAGACGATCTGGACGCTTGGCCCTTATGGCGAGATCCGGCAGAAGCGCGGAGGCGAGCTTCAGACCGTGCATGAGGAATCCGTGGCAGTATACACGGAAGACGTGCAGAAAGCGGCGACATACGAAACCAGAGAAGCTGCGGAGGCGGTGATCACGGAGAATTCAATATTGCAATTCTGTCAGGTGGTGAAGATCGATGGTTGACCGAGAGAAGGTTATCAAATGGTTGGAATGTTGCGCAACCGGAAAAGTTTGTTTTGCCGATTGCCCATACTTTAAAGAAGTTCCGATGACAGACGGAAGATGTATCACAGCATTGCAAGCTGATGCCCTTGCCCTGCTGAAAGACCAGGAAGCAGAAGCGAAATGGATTTATGGAGAAGACAAAACAGGCGTAGACGGATGGTATTGCTCAGAGTGCAACTTTTTTGAACCGTGGTTTTACGACTTTACTGATGATATTGATTTTATAAGGTTCTACGGACATTGCCCCAAATGCGGAAAAAGAATGACATCATACACAGGGAAACCAACGCAAGAAAGGCGGTGATATGATTGGATGTCGAGAGAATGAGAAAGGCCATGGCCAAGATGGGCTATAACCAGAAGAAGCTGGCAGACGCGTCAGGGATTACGCCGGAGGCTATTGGCCGTTACCTCAAGAATAAACGTATCCCTAACAGCTACCAGCTGCAGCAGATCGCCCACGCACTCCATGTAAGCATGGATTACCTCATGGGCGATGGCGACGAGAACGGAGGCGGTTAATGGAATGGTTAATCTAACCAAGATGCGAACATTGATCAGTATCGAGAACCGGATCGGCGAGAAGCGAGCGCGGGTTTTCTCTAGGGCCACGAAGATCACCACCTCGATCACAGGTATGCCGCACGGTGGCGGGAACCAGAGCAAGGTGGAAGCCGGAGCAATAGAGCTTGCTGAGATCGACGATGCATACGCCGAGGTATATGCTGACCTGTCCAGTATGCGGGCGGAGCTGTCTCCGCTTATTGGTTCCCTATCAAACCCAGACGACATAGCAGCACTCCGTTATCGGTACATCATCGGTGTCCCGCTGCGGGATATCCCCGGCATGATGTGTGTGTCAGAGCGGGCTATGTTCTATCACCTGTCGTCCGGGGAGCATCAGCTGACCAGGCTCTACCCTGATAACGTATGCCTACGGTGATGAATGTTTGCATTGATTTGCAGTAGATTTATGAAATATAATTATAATGGCCCTCCGGGCCATGCAGAAGCATCCGAACAATCGGGTGCTTTCTTTGCTTGTGGGTGCCAATGGGTTTCCACTCCTCACCCATCGGCGGGACGTGCGTATGCCCACTATGGGGGCGCGTGAGGAGGGAGGCGCACGACATGAGCAATGATCCGATAGCATATTTCTACACCACGCGAGCCTGGAGGAGGGCACGTAAGGGATACATAGCCGATAGAGGTGGACTGTGTGAGAGGTGTCTTGCGCGGGGTTTAATAGTCCCAGGCGAAGAGGTGCACCACAAGGTCAAGCTCACACCGGAGAACTTGAACGATCCTGCTATCAGCTTATCATGGCAGAACCTTGAGCTGCTATGCAAAGATTGCCATATGCAAGAGCATAGCAACACACGATGGCGAGCTGATGAGCTTGGCCATGTGACCCTATAGTCCCCCCTGGTTGTAAAATATTGTTTGGGGGTTGACAGC
>Ga0326513_10000689_pt1 | contig 28784 bp, 17 predicted proteins | sample 2_2465_0518_D_FD_203654 | JGI IMG/M metagenome (GOLD analysis project Ga0326513, IMG submission 203654) | Bovine rumen microbial communities from UC Davis, California, United States - 2_2465_0518 | ecosystem: Host-associated > Mammals > Digestive system > Stomach > Rumen | place: USA...
TTAGTATAAAGATATAAATAAATAATAGTTTTTAAAATTTTAAATTAATAATAATATATATAATGAAAATAATGTTTTTTTATATATTATATATTTTAATATTTTTTTCATTTTTGTCAATGTTTATAATTTTCTAAAAAATTTATATAATTAATTATAATAATCTTTTTTTAAAAAGCAAATAATTTTATACTTTTTTTATTTTTAATAATTCAATTATAGACTAATGTTTTTTTATATGAATTAAAAACAATTACTTTTAATATATTTTTTTTGCTGGATCAGTAGAAAAAAATAAAATATATTATATATCATTTTTTAAAAATGTCAAGTGGTGGGGGTGGGGTGCTTCAAAAAAAATAAAAACTTTTAAAAAAAATATTTTTTTAAAAAAGTCAATTAAAAGAAAATGGGGGGGCAGACAACCCATTGGGGTGCATAGGTGGTTTTTATGTGAGGGTGTTGCATCTCTCATTAGGAAATTACCAAAAAGGAAAACCAGTCTTTCGTTGGAAAGCTGTAAAAAAAGTGTGGCCCACATACCAGAGATAATTTTCTAAAAATGTCAACCATTTTTGGGCCAATAAAAAAAGATAATCCTACTATGATAGGATTACCTTTCTAAAAACTTTAGGGGTGCTCTCTTTTAGAAGGGCCCTGTATTATATTTTACCTTTGAAATAGAGGAATGCAAGTTTAGCTTCACCAAACTTTCTCTTAGCTATTTGGAACGGCCCACCTTCTGGCCTTCCCTTTCAGCTAAAGTCTCTCACTATATTTAAGCGCCTACTGTATTTATATCAATGTGTTTCTTTTCAATCTTCTGTTATACTATCTTGTCCTCTACGTCTATACTCTGGGTAGAGGGCTTCCAATACATCCATCACTGGAATGGCGTCAATCTTATCTAACGTATCTAATGTATCATTGCGAGAGAAGCGCTTCTTTGGTTTGGGCTTTAGTTTAGGTATTCTCTTTGGAAATACATTCATATTAAATTCGTTAGCACATATAGCATCATTAACATCTTTATGTCAACAAAGGGCATCTCTTACATCATACAAATGTAATGGAGTGTATGGGATTTTCTTAATATATTCCTCTGCTGCCATATCGTTATCCACTAGAATGTATATGTCATATATTTTATTTAGCTTCTCTATATCAATGATGCAATGTGGCAGGTTATTAATCCCTTTAAGACCAATTAAGTTATAGTCCTCCGCATATGGGATTATTGATAGAAAGTCAATCTCTCATTCTACAATGAGGATAATGTCTTTATCTTTGTCTCGTCAATTAAGGAAGTAGCGACCTGTGCTACCATATTCTGTTTTAGACTTGGCATCATTTTCTTTTGGATTAATGAAGCGTTCTTGTCGTCAATGTTGTCAATCAAATGTATATAAAGGAACACAGAACGAATTGTCCTTTAGCTTGCATTTGTTTTGGACATATGAACTGTCTAAACATCTTCTGGAGACATAGTTTAGAAGGGCTTCTCATATCATTCGTCATTTTGGTCAAATGGTAAAGGTGGGTGATAGTCAACGAATTGACAATATGTTAAATCTTCTGAAAGTTTAAAGTTAGCAAAGTCATATCGTGCATCAATGTTTTTCTTATACATATCTTCCAATAGGTCTGAGTTAAGTCTCCTCATCTTGAACAATCTAATATCTGTAGTTTTATCTTCATCTCAACTTCTTCGCATTATTATAACTGGACTTGACACTTTCTCTATAGCACTTCAATCTGCTATGTCTCTCATGAATGGTCACTTAGGGTCATCTCAGTCAACCTGTCTTCCTAGCTGTTGCATAGCGACAATTGCTATGTTGCGTTTAAGTGCAACTTGTTTCAACTTGGCCATTATTTCTCTCATCTGCTCTGGCTTGTTTTGGCCTCTTGCTTCAACCATTCATAACCAATCTAAGAATATTATTTCTATTCACATATCTGCCATCTGGTTCATACATAGGACTATGTCATCTATATTAAAGCAATCAAAGGCAAGAGTAATTCTTTTAGCTATATCCATAGCTTTCTCTCAATAGTCTTTTAGGTTTTGCAAATCTCGGTCAGAGAATTTATTTATAGTTAACGAACTGCTTTTCACATGGCATACTTGAGATACAATTTTGTCTAGCAATTCTTCTTTTGTCATCTCTAATGAGATAAATCAAACCTTATATTTCTTACACATATTAACTGCCATATTTAATCATAGTGTTGTCTTTCATCAACCAGTTCTAGCAGCAATGGTCATTATATTTCATTTGGCCACTCAATATACACGTGCATCTATATCTCTGAAGCCCGTAGGAATAACATCAAACTTTTCTGTTCAATTTATTCTGTTTTTTAACCTAGGGAAATATGTATCAGTATCCTGTATAAATTGTTTTGTTTCATCTCATTCAGATAGGTCTTCTACAATTTGCTGAGCTATTGGTAGTAGCTCGCTATTTTGGGCTCCCTCACTTATGAGCTGTTGTAATAGTAATGTTGTATTTTTTATATCTGTCATATCAATAGTGGTTAAATAGATAAAAGTTTAATGGAACATATTTCAACTAACTACAGGTCTTGTATTAGTTGGCTTGCTATATCTATTTGGCCGTATTCATTGATATGGACCTGCTATAGCTGAGTTAAGAACATTAATTTTTCATTGCTCTGTATCTCGTGTATTAAGAGTAGTAATGAAAGCTTTTACTCATTTATCTGTTTGTTTATGCAATTTAGTTCATTTCTTAACTTCATCAAAGTCCATTATTAGATTAACAACTATATCACTATATCATTCATCTACCATTCTTTGTCTTAATCTGTTTATAGCATCTTGTTTATTTAACGTCTTACCATCAACATCTCACTTATTTTTTTTCGCTACGGCAACTTTTTTCTCTATGTCTCAGCGAACTGCGTCAGCAGTGAGCGTAATACTTTCATTTTCATTTTCATTAACATTTTCATTAACATTATCATTATCATTTACATTAGGGGTTTTTAATTCTGAACCACTGGGGTTATTTTTTTTACCCCACTGGGGTTTTTGTGAATTATCCCAGGTACTCTTTGGTCTTCATCACATAGCTCAATAATCTCATCACTTACATCAATCAACATATCTTTTTGTGTTTGCATCTATTTGTGGCTTGATTAAATTATATGCCATTCTCACAATTTTATCATCTGTCTCAATTTCATTTCAATTAAGTGCACGTTCACATATAGCGACAACTAGCTCCCTAGTTTGTTTGTCGTCTAAGTCTTTAATGCAGTCATAGAAACTTCTATAGAATACGAAACTATCTCTCTCCATTTTTATTTATCGTTAAGAGATAAAGGTTCTTTTACAAATGTCCATTCGTCTAGCCATTTTCAATCCGAATAATCTTTGTCTGTTAAACAAATAATTAAATCTTCAAGCATGGCATCGTCGGGAAAGTCAATATACGCAATATTAATTTTGTTAAAATGCTTGTTCCCCACATTAATAAAAGAATAATCTCTCAACTTTTTTCAGAGATTAAGAATGTCTTCGGCATCCATAGTAAAGTCAAAGTGCATTCAGTTTGTTAGGTGTATCCTAACCAGTCATTCAAATCTTTCCATCCTGTAATTAGTCAAAAAATAAAATAATGGATTATTTGTGTTAAATAAAAAGCCCAATATCCAAGGGCTCCTGTTGAATTGTATCTCTATGTTAGGGAGCCAATCCAACACAAAGATATTAGGCTTTTTATTCTGTACACGACATTGTTATAAATATATGCATTATAAATGCAACACATTTTTTAAATATGATAACTTTGGGTTATCATAAAATATTCATCCCCTTGTATTTTTTGATTATATTTTTTCTAACAAAAATTATAACATTTTCTTTTAGCCCAATTACTATGTACCATTTCTCAAATATGTCAATACAATTATTTTTATTTTGCTCTGCGTTTTGATAATCTATATATGATGTAGGACAGGAAAAATATATATTAATTTAAAAATTTATTTAAAGAAAAATTATATAGAAATACTAGGTCTGTTTGTCATCAAAAATAAAATAAGACACACACAATGTGTTGGGTGGCACATCTGTCCATTGTAAACATTTTATATTCAAAATAGCAAATGTCGTTACGAAACGAACTGGCAAAATGAGAAATAATACAAAACCCTTCTCGTACACACATGGCATACAAGATAGCGGCGGAGAAAAAAGCTGAGGTGCCTGTGGATGAAAAAGAGGCATGGAAGCAGCTATGTGCGGAGAAGAAGGCTGAGCTATGAGAGGAAGCGTTCAAAAAGCGGAGGTTGCATGCGCTATATGAGAAGAACAAGGCTAAGAGGATAGAACAACAGCTACGTAAATACAGACAGGAAAAAGAGGAAGCGGAGAAAATGTTTAAGGAGATAATGGATGAGGTATGGTGAAATGCGCCAGAATATATGAAGATAGATGACTACTACATGGATAAATATGCGGAGGACGACAAAGGCAGCGATTGAAAATATAAATATTATTGGTGGTGTAGTAGGCTCAACTTTATGAGGACGAATGAATTTAAAAACATTGAGCAGCCAGTTAGGATAGCGAGAAGGAAGGGGCTTAGCGAGATGCTGTCAAACTTGGGCAGGATACAGAACCAAGCCTATCTATATCTCAAGCCACATATAGATGAGATAGATGTTAAAACATTCAAGCTATCATGGAAGCAGTTCTTTACAAAGAAGCCAATGTGGAGCGCAAGCTGAAAGATGTTAGAGTTAGTTAATGCTTCCTCTATATCTCAGAACCAACTATTCAGTGTGGCATCTGCTATGCTGAGGGATAGGTACATCTGTTCTGAGGTGTATATGGGTAGGGTTAGCTACCTTGTGGGGGATATAATAATAACACAAGGGTGAAACATTCTTCGTCCTTGTCTTGAGAATAACCTTCCTTGGCTAACTGTAGATACAGTTGAGCAACTGCATGAGGACAGGAAGAAGTGGCTGAAGAAAGAATTAGATGAGATGCCTGTTTACATTCTATGGGACACATATCTGATTAAGATGAAACCAAACGAATGGGAGACGGAATATTATCTAGTTCCAACATCAAAAAATTTTAGCTGATAAGAATAAATAATGTATTGATTTTTGTACAAAGATTGGGATGACCAGCGTGGGCTATTCTACAATGGGGAGAAGGTTAATTTAAAATATTGCCTAGACCCCAAGGAAGCTGAGGAATGGTTTGAGAAACATAGGAAGCTTATGGTTATGGTTACTGTTAAGAGACCGCCTAACCTAGAGATACCTGTTCAATTACCCCTAGGTACAGATAAGTTACTTAAGCAAGACGTTGACACTAGGTTCCTAACCTATATTACAAAGGGGGCTGTGTCAACCAGGATGGAGCTTATCCTCAACCGCTTTATGGACAAATACCATTTGAGCAAGGATGGTGTGTTCTATAGGAGAGAGGACGAAGATGATAGCGCATTAAAGAGTACAAGGAACGTTCTTGCCCTATGTATGATGAAAGACATAATCCAATGAATATTTAGGGTAACACCATTGAGGATACCTATGTGAAAGAATAAGAAAAACCTAAACAAGACAGAATATATTGAGTGGGACATATGAGAAGACTTTAGTATAGAGTACGAAGTACAAGGAACTAAATACCAAACAAACCTTTTCGGTGTGTATAAGCCAAAGCTTTTTGAGGCTATGCTTGCGGATACTGGAAGACAATTCAACGGGTTTTGCCTACAGCGCTGGCAATTGATGGTGTGGCTGCTTAGTTGATGAGTTACCTACGTTATTTGACCTAGGTGAGGATGAAAAAGTTTGTACATCAACTGAGATATGTCTTGATACCTACTTAAAGAAATAACAGATAATAACGAGAGGGTGCAAGAATGGACACAGCTATATATGGGACTTAGTCAGAAACAGAATGCACCATATATGGTTTATGCACAGCAGATGCTTAATAACCTTATAGACTTACCAAGCTTCTGTAATAAGCTGTCAGATGGTACTGGGCTATACATCCTAGACTGAGACAAACAGAGGAAGCTTGAATATGTAACGACCAACCAGAACGACCCGACAAGGTCAAGGAGAACGAGAAAGTTTGTGTGAGATGAGGCTGACTATTTAGATTGGGATTATGTAGGTACTGCTATGTCAACTGCGGATAGTTTGGTTACGCTTATTTCAACTATTGGGCCAAACACGCAGGCAGGTAACTTCTATAGAGGTTGGCTTAACGCATATAAGAACCAGAGAAACTATGAGCCAATAGATGTACTCATCCACGACATATGGATTAAGTATTGACTACATCTATGTAAGGACAGGAAGGATTATATAAGAAAGATAAAGAATGGGGACTTTGAGAAGATGAGGGCAGAGTTTATACAGCGTCGTCCAGAGGTAGCGTTGCATTACACTATGGATGATGTTGAGTTTTTAACTGAAGAACAGAAAGATGCACAAGTTACAAGAGTGCTCAATGCCAGAGGTTACGATTACATGTTGGCTGAATACTACGGAGAATATTCAACAGACCAGACGGTATTTAATGTTGATTGAATACAACAACAATGCCCGACTGATTGCGATTACCGAGCCTTAGGTTATGACGAAGCTGATACATTTGACAACCCAGGTTTGTGTGTATTAGGATGTAAGGATGGAAAATATTATATAAAGGAAACACAAAATTTGTCCAAAGAGAGCAACCAAAGGTTTGCTAAAATGAAGGAAGTTATCCAAGGATATAAAAACACAGGGAAACCAACCTACTTGATAATAGATGCAAGTAGATGATGGGCCGCAGCTAGGGAGCTATGATTATTATGAATGCCTTGTGATATGCTTATCAAATGGACAGGTAATGTTACCTACCAGCCTTGAGCTAGGCACAATGTTGGTAAAGCTTGGTGTATTGAAATGATTAAGAGTAGTTTCTTTGACACCAACATTATCTACATTGACCCAGCTTGTTATTGAGATGGCGGTTTAGTGGAGGAACTTAGCCACTTCAAGAAGCGGGGTGCTTCAGCTAGGTGAGAGAAGAAGATACATGATGACCAGGTAGCAGGAATGTTGCTTGTGTTATACTTTGCTTGGTTCCATGACCAGCTAGCAACGAAAGATGTGTCTGCTATCACTAACCAGAAGAGCAACCAGCAGATAATGGAGGAGCTATGGGCTGACCGCTTTCAAAAACCAAAGGAGACTACATCCACATTTTTAGACAATCTTAAGAACGGATTGTTCTAAAGTTATAGTAAAACCTTTAAATTTTATAATCTAAATATAGAAGAAATGTTGATAGAAAGAAAACAAGATGTGTTAAAAACACTTGATAAAAATTATGTAATGATAAGAGATGAGGACGGGGAACTGTTGTGCCTACTCGGTAGAGACGATGAATGATATTTCGTATACTCATGGGAAGAATATAGATTTACCAAAGCTCAAGCAGAGGCCTTGCTAGATAAGGCGGCATGAGTTGCTATTACTCCTGTAGTGGATGAGAAGGTTTATGAACAATACAAGGAACAACTAGAAGAACAGGAGAAGAAGATTAAAGCGCAGATAGAGGACGACTACTTTGAAGAGGATTAGAAATATTTATTCTCGGATTAAATTTTTATGGCAGAAAAGAAACAATGATTTTGGTCATATTTTAAAGACCAAGTTACAGATTGACTTAGTAGAGTTAAAGATGCAGCATCGTCTGTTGTTAGATGAGTAACTAATGTAGCATCTGGAAAGAAATGGTCAGATAACAATAAATCTATATGAGATATTATAACATGAAAGGATAGCGGTTCTGCTGTAGTGTGAGATACTGCTACTGTACCACAGTGAGGGATAAAGAGGCAAACGACATTAAACGACGTTGCCTCTTGAAGCCAACAGGCTACATGACCGCAGGTTCCAGATATATCTCAACCGAAAGACCTATTATGACTTAATTCGTTAAGCTGACAGGAGGATATAAAGATGGATGATGAGCCAACCTTAGGACAAGTGGCTCAATGAAATGAAATTAGAGCCAGAGATATTATAGGTAGGGCTGATATTAAGTCTGAAGAACAGGTCAAACAAAACGAAGAGAAAATGGAAAATGAGAGTTGGCGAGATAGCGTCAAATCTTTTTGGCATTCTACTAAAGATTTTGTTGGTGATATATTTAATACTCCGAGGGAGTATTGACAGAATAAAGCGGTATATCAAGCAAACGAAAAGAAGGTTGCTGTTTGATATGACCCAGAGAGCTGAGATATTATGCAGTTGGCATTAAACGAATGACAGGGATTGTTTGATGACTTTAATGCTACTGTTTTTAAAAAGGGAAAATGAAACTCAAAAAAGTTTAGTAACTTATATCAACAATATCAACAACAGCTGGATACTATTTCCAGTTCTGGATTAGATTGAAACACGAAAGCATTACTTGCTAATGAGGCGTTTCATAATTTTAAAAACGAAGTAGAAGACAAAGAGCTTATAAAGGTTTATGCAAATGATGTATATTCTGACTGATTATTCTATCCTATATTTGATAGTAATTCTACATGGAGGTGACGCATGAAGGATAAGTTTTCACAAGAACAGTTAGACACATTAGCAAAGACAGACATTAAGAAATGAGGTATATATAAACTAACAGACAACCAGTTTGATGAGTTTATCAAGGCTTATGAATATAATAATGAGCTACGTAACTGAATATATGGATGAGATGAGTGAGATGATGAAGATAAAATATTAGTTGAGCTGGAAGATAGTGCACAGTCTGAGGCTATGGATATGCAGTCTAAACAGGTAATGAACTGAGTTACGCAGTATCTTAACGCCCAGACAGACATATGAGCCCTTACCCCACCACAGAGAAACGATATAGAAAATAGGGTAATGAACGAGGTTGACAGTAAGATTAATAATATGCGGGTATATATGTGATGACCATTAGCATATTATAGATTAGTCCAGTCTAAAGACCCTGGTGAGCTTACAGATTGAGAGAGAGCTATACTCTGAATGGGAGAATGAATGCTAGACTTTATGGATGATTATGTGTCTGCATTACAGAGATGGGCTGAAGAAACTGTTAAGACATGAATAGATGAGGATTGAAACTTGTCAAAGATACCAGACACAATTGATTGAATGTCTATTAATGATTACTTTAAAGAGAAGACAAGGGATAGTAATATAAAAGCTTGAGGTGTTGACTTATTGGCAAACGAGAGTACGATAGATGCTATGCAGTTAATTAACCAGAATATTAATCATTTGTATCGGCAATGAAAAGGTAACCCGCTCAGACAGTTCTGGACGGAGGCTTGATATAATCTATGAATGTATTGATATACTGCAGCAGAGTTATGACAAATGTGAGTTAACTGGCTTATATGATGATGAATTGCTGATACGCTTTGATTGGATTTGCCATGATGGGCAGACCAAGCACAGGATTATCACAGAGCAGATTGGCTTACAGCATACTTAGTGGAGACAGACGACACATCAATTTTATGAAGTAAAGACTTATGAAGACTGCTTAAGGAATATTCACTAAAGTGAGTGGATATAGCGTGAGAGACGGCGTGAATGTTGATAGCAGAGAAGCCATTCTTATGAGGCACTTGAAGCGCTACTAGAAGAACATATAAATGACTTAATGCGGCGAAGAAGGCTACTGAAACTGCAGCCAAGGCGGAGAGAAATGTGTGAACATTATGAAGACTATATAACGAAGCTAAGACGGCAATATGAAATACAAGGGCTGCTTGATGAACAAGAAGGTTTATGGAGAATGTTTCTGATATGATAGCTAAGCATCCTAAGGCCACAGCAAAGACAAGAGCAATAGTTGAATTGGCAGGGGACTGAATTAAGAGGGTTGCTAACGACCAGTTGATAGATTTAACAAGTACGTATCTTGATACAGAGAGTTACTCAACTCCATCGTTCTGGCTATCTATGGCGTTTACTTGATGATTGGAATTATTACCTGCGTTGGTGTGAAATACTCAACTATGGAAGATGGTAAAGAATAAGGCTAGATGATTAGGCGCATTGGATTGAACTTGATGGAAAATGATAGACTATATGACAAGTGACCCAGAGGTTATGAAAGGATTTGAAAGGTATTTCTGAACAAATAGCCCTACGTTTAAACAGTTGAAGGTACTAGGAAAGGAGGGTTGATGGTCTTGATTTGAGGATGCGTTGAAGGTGATGTACAATCAACTTAATCCAGAAGCGCAAAAAGCCATGAATAATTTCTCAAAGAAAATATTGGTAAACCAGGTTGGTAATTTATCTAAGGTAGATTGGCAATCAAGTTATGGTAAATGATTGAGGGCTATATTGGATGCACAGGGAACAAACTGAGCAGACATTATTAAATATATATTCTGAATACCTGGTAAGGTTGACTTTGGTGGTTTCTCATCTTCTATTCTATTTAAAGAGTGAGGAAACGTACAGACTAGATATATAAAACAAGCATACGATACAGCATTAGATAATATAGAGTGATGATTTAGAAAAAGACTAGAACAGTGATTTACTGATAGTGACATAATAGAGATAGCGCAAAAGAACGAAAAATATAAAGACTTAGTTAAGGATTGAAAGGTCAATAAATCATTATTTGAATTAGGAGAAGACTGAAAGTATGTTTTAAATGAAGACTGAGCTAAATACCTCGGATTAGATGTATCTAATTATACAGAGGCTATGGCTAGACAAGATGTATTAAAGAAGCAAGCGAAAGAGACAAGAGAGCTATTAGATGAGAAGATACAGAAGCTTGCTGTAAATAAATGAATATCTGAAGAGACTATTAAAAAGGTTGTTGATAGTTGAGCATTCAACAGAATGGTTGACGAGTTTCAGAGGGTACTATGTTAGATTTTATCTTTTTATTTCTATAATATATGGCAGACAGTTGTAAGTTATCTGCAGTTACTTTAGCTCTTCGTTCGCTTACCAATAATGAAGAGCTAACAAGGAGACTTGCAGATTTAGCAGAAGAAAGTAATGTTGCTTATCTCTATAGCGATGCCCTAAAAGAATGAGCCATCACGGGTGTGGAATGAGAAGGTAAACTAATAAATGAATATACTTTAAAGAAGGAAAGTGCAGACATAAAGTTTAAGTCTGTTCTTTTCGGTTGATTGTTAGCAAACACGAGGCAATGAGATGAAGCTTTGGATATGCTAACTAAAGAAATAGCACAAACATGAGGAACGGCAGCAGAGGGGTTATGATTGATAGAGCTTATGTCTAGGATGGATTTACAATGATTAGATGATGCTGCTAAGGTTGTATTCAATACGACAAAAGAGGAGGCTAATAAAATTGTTGCTGACATTAGAAATAAGATTGCCAACTATGTTGGTAGTGACTATTCTATAGTTAGGAGTGGTTCTAATGTAAAGGCTAACGAGGTAATCAAGAAGATGAATAAGGAGCTTGATGATGCCGTTGAAAAATTAGCTAAGGCAAGAGATACGTTGTGACAAGACGCATACAACGATGTAGATAAAGACCTTAAAAGATTAAACAGCACACCAAAGGGAAACAGTAAATACTGGAGTACGAAAGCTTGAAGAAATGAGGTGCGCAAATTAGCAGACAAATATTGAACGGCTACAAATAAATCGTCGTTAGAGAAATACCTTAAGAGCATATCTGATGCAAAGAAGGTTGTTAAAGAACAGGAGAATAGAATTGAAGAAATGTCTGAAGAATATGTAGATGCGTTGGAATGAGATTTGAAGCTTATAGAGAATGGACAAAACCCATTCAACTATGTGTGAGCTGATGCAGAGTGGAAGTTTATTAAGGAGTTTGACGATAGTGTTTCAACTAGAGTACAACAATATGGGCAGTATGCTTTAGCTAGAACATTGTTAACTGATAATTGAAATATACCACAGTCCCTATACGACATGTTGGTTAAGACAATTAGAGCAGAAACAAAGTGATGAATAACAAATTATATCTGAGAACCATTGACTGAGGATTGGATATTGAGTAAAGACAGAACATTGGAAGAGTTATTGTCTAGGGCTTATATGAACACACAACAGTTGGTGTCTGATGGTAATCTTAGAAGAATATATAGACAGCAGTTGAGGGCGCTTGCCTCAGACGACATATTAAAACATAGTGATGTTGAGTTTATAGAGAATTTAATAAACACTATGAAATTTGCTGAGAAGGGTGCTGGTTTCTCTACTGTGTTAAAATATAATGCGTTAGTAAATTGGGCTAAAGAAATATGAGTTGATATATGAGGGCGTAATTGAAGAGATATATGGAATTGAATAGTTGACCTATTAAAAGATGATGCTTTTGAAACATTAATCACAAGATGAGATACTATTGTGTTGAGGGATTGATTACAGTTAACTAAGAGACAGTTATTGGAGTTGATAACAAACATGACGTGAGATATAAATTTAAAGAAGGTTGTAGCTTTGAACCAATGGACAGATAGTGATTTAATTTGAGTTGCATCTAAATATTTGCTTTGAGATAATGTAGAATGAGCAAAGAGATTAAAGTCATTAATAGGTAAGGCTAAAGAGACACCAACTACAGATGACATTAGATGAGTTATTTTGAGGACGATAACTGGTAAGAATGTACCAAAAGATACAAAGATTGCGTTCTTTGACTTTAGAAAGGGATTGAATGCAGAGGACGATGTAAAAGAAAGAGCAAAATATATGGAGAGTTTAGCTAATGCAAACAAAGTAAACATTCCAAATAATACTATAGAAAATATAACAACAAATAGCACATCTAAATTAGCAAAGCAATTAGAAAAGCTAAAGGGTGGATATATATTAGTTAACGACAGCCAATGGAAGATGAGCAAGACCTTGTCTGATGCTTTAGATGAGGTTAATTATAAAGATTGAAAGTTACTTCCAGAAGAAGAGAGGGTTAAAGTTATCTTCCCTAAGGGATGACTTATGTGACAGATTAAGTCTGAATGAAATGACTTAGTGTTTAAGTCAATGTATTCTGACAGGTTTAATGATATGCTAGAGACTATAGCTCTTAGAACATTTTGACAATCTGGTGCTGACAGTAAATTTTCACAAGAACTATTAGAGAAATTGTCAAAATGAGACCTTGATGCTATAGCGGAGATGAACAGAGTGTTAGAAGATGATGCTAAAGAATATTATGCCGCAATGCTTTGAGTTGATAAATATGACGACAGACTTGTTCCTATGCTTGAGGAGATGACTTGAATATCGTTCAAAAATTACGATGCTATAGTTGATAAGGCTGACTTTTGGAAGAGGGTTGATGATACGTTTATGCTTGAGTGAAAAGTGTTGTGAACATATTCACAAGAAGTAACTACTGTATCAAATGTAATAAAGGAGGTTGATGCTATGACGCCAGACCAAATAGCAAAAGACTTAAGCTATAGGTTCGGATACACAATTAAAGATAGTGAGATTATAGAGGACTGAGTTATTAGAGCTGATATAAAACAAGCATACTTAAACTATAAATTAGCTCAAACACCATTAGAGTTGTTGGAAAGAAAGGGAAAACTTATTGCTACTATTAATTGATGAACGGCTGATAATATTACAACTAATCAATTTAGGAGTATGATACAGTCTGGAAACTTTGACGCATATAAAGACATATTCTTTCATAACGCTGACTTTGATGAAAATCAATTAAAGCTTATGACAAGAAAGATTAACGATATGATATTTGATAACCTATGAGCTGAGATAGCTGACAGATTAGTGGAGATGTGATATAGTCTACCTCTTATGAATATAAGAGAGCTAGTGTTTGATTGGGCTATGTGAACATTGGATGTAAATAACTGATTTGTGAGTGCGTTCTTCGCTAAGAATGGATTATCTCCAACAATGTCTACGTTGAACTGAATATTAAATCAAGTTATACCGACGGACTTAAGGTTTGCTTATGATGATGCTGTTGAAAGCTTGGCAGAAAAAAGCGTAAAGTGAAATATATATAAGGGTGCTAAAACAGCATCGGAGAGTGTGCCAGACTATACAAAGAGATTAATTGAGGAACCTAACGAGTTTATCCAAGATACATATTCTTCTCTTGTGTCTATGGCAGTAGTTAGAGATTGAGCTATATTACCAGGAACTTGAAATGAGAAAAAGATATTAGAAGGTATGTTAAATGAATATCATAAGGCCTATGAAAACGCTTTAAAGGATTGAGATATATCATTTAAAGAGGCGCAGAAATTAAAAACTAAAATGTGATATGCGTTGGATATGTTTGAACAAGATTATCTATGACCTAGATATTGAAAGTTTCTCAATCCGACAGAGAGAAGTGAACTGTTCTGATTGAAATATACATTATGAGTTACTACATCTAAGAGCTGACTAAAGACAATTGAAGAATATAACGAGAGGATATTAAACAGATATACAGATGCTACGGACAGAGTAATTAGAAGAGCTAATGCAGCTATTGCTAGTTTGCCTAACACATCTAAGAGTATTAAAGAGGAGGTACAAAAGAGACAGCAAGAACTAATAAACCAGTGAGCTACTGCTAAAGTAGTTAATGGACAGATAGTTGTAGTTGATATAAGAAACGAGATAGTTAAACAACTTAACAATATACCTTCTTCTATCTCTGGATTGGAATGATTAAAAACATTATGAAAGACTGGGCTTAATCAATTGTCTAACCAGGAGGCGTTCTTTATTCTTAACTTAATAGAGTTAGCAAAGAATGCAGACAACCAGATGAACCTAATTATGAAGACAATATATAAAGTGTCTCCACAATTAGCAAAGGTGGACTTTTTCAACTTATTCAAGTCTGTTAATGGATTGCCTAAAGCATTGGCATGAAACTTATTAATCTGAAGTAAAAAACTTTCTAAGTATGAAAACCTTTGATGATTTGATAAGAAAGTAAAGGAATGAATATTCTGAGATATAAAGAATGTATTTAGAGCTAATTGACAGATTACATATGATGAGCTTACTAAAATAATAAAGGATAATATAGATATTAATGTTGATATGCTGGGTTGAACTGTTAAAAAGGCCGACCTTCCCAGCTTTAAGAAAGAGGCTGCATTAATATATCAATGAGCGTTTAATTTATATACGGCGTTGAAAGATGTGCCTAAGTGAGTTAAAGATGAGATAGATAATATATTAAAAGACCAGAGGCAAGGAATTATGTCGGCTCTAAATATGTTGTGAGATAATAATAGGCTGGTTGATATAATGGATAGCATATCCATAGTGACAGCTGATTGAAGTGTTAAATCGTTTAGTAAGATATTAGAGGGGGAGGAAAATAGTTTGAGCAAAATACTCTTTGACGAAACGTCAGATATAATTAAAGAGGCTGATGAGGCCGCTATGGTTACTGAAGATGTTAGCCGAACTGAGAGCAAAAGGAGTAAAGTAAGAAGAGAAAATGAAATAACTGTAGAAAAGACGACAAACAATTATTTGGATTGACTACAGGCTGTATTGAACGAGGCTGAGGTTATTTCCCAGGCTGAGAGAGATTTAATTAACACAACACGAACGTCAGCAAGACAAATAGCTAAACAATATACTCTTACTAATAAATTAGCAGAGACTGATAATGCTTTGGTTAGTATTAACGAAGAGATTATGAGAGACTTTAAGTCGTGAGTGCTTGGTTTCTTATGACAGATGACACAGTGATGACAGAATGTTAGATGGTGAAAGAATATAACAGAGGATGTTATGAAGAAATGGAATGTGGTTAAAGAAAGGTATCGTACATTATACAACCTATCTTATGACCAACTCATGAAATACCAATGAAAAGATGCTCTTGATGGGCTAGCTAAGAATATGGCGATGTATTTCAAGGAGATTGAAAGAAGGCTATGAAGCTTAGACTGACTTGCTTGAGCGACTACAAGCAGAGATATTAATATGGCATTTGCTCATTTATGAGAGGTAGTGTTGAATATAGATAGTATATCTTCCCTATTCTCATTAATGTCTTGAGTTGAAGGAAACCAGTTATTAAAGTTTTTCAGATTTGCTAATCCTCATGAGGCGGCGAGAGTTGATGAATTGATTATATGATGAGTTTGAAAACAATACCTATGAGGTTACCGTAACTTTGTTGATAAAACAGATGAGTGACTTAATGTGGCATGGTTTAATAAAACGTTTGCTTCTAACTTAAGCAATAAAGAATATACAAAATTAATACAGGCATTATGTTGATTTACTGTTACATCTAAGAAATATAAATGGTTAGAAAAGGCACTTAACTATGTAAATCAAAGTAACTATCTATTCAGGACATTAGTATCATATCCATGACAGTTATTAACTGTTCATCCACAGAGTATAGCTTATTGGCTTAGACAGATATGACACGAGAAAGATTTAGGTGCTGAAGACTTATATACTATTGATAGCATAAGAAGTAGAACTTGAATATTAAATACAACATATAACGAATTTAATATATTCCGTTATGCATCGCCAGATGATGTTGACCCTACAAGCTTCTATAATAGATATTGAATACCAGACGTTGATGACTTAATGAAGGACCAGAGGATGTATACATCTGATGACCTAGAAACAATGTATTCAAGAATAGATGATTATTGAAGCGGTAAGGAGGGTGGACTATTATCTAATATACGTTCACCAGAGTGGCGTGCAGAAAAGTTTAATAAGTTCTTAAGGAATACCGATGCCTATAAAGATAACGCTAACAATATTATAGACTGAGCGTTTGCTAGAAATTTTAAGAACATAGCGTTTATGAAGGCATTACAGTCTAATGATTATATGAAATTTGCTACAGCAACTCAGTTTGCAGAGTTTATGTCTTGAGAGGCTCCAGAATATATGAAGAGAAAACTTATGGATGCTGTTGCCGAAGCATCATGAAGAAACTTTAGGAATATTCTTTGACTTGGTTTCTCTTGATTAGATAGGGCAATTTGATGAAGTGCAATTAGAAATGCCGCAATTTGACTTATGCAAATGTTTAACTTTAGATGAGCATGGTGACAAAATATAGCAAGACAAACATGGAACTGGTTGGCTACAAGTATAAAGATGGCAAAGAGTTGATTGAGTAAAGAATGAAAAGATGCTTTGGCTTTATATATAGCAAAGCAGCCCGAGTTTGTTAATTTCTCTTCTCAGTTATTCACCGACTTAAGAAACTCGTGGTTGTTGGTTAAATACCAAGATAACTGAGATTGGACGGTTGAAGATGATGACCTTTCTATTATAGACTTTATACAATACGCATACGAAACTTTACAGTTTTCTTCTCAGTGGTGGCAAGGTATTCAATCATACTGAACGACAAGAATGCTGTCTGAGAGTATAGAGAGTATGCTACAGACCGCTAAAGACCCAGAGATATATAAAGACACATATTGAATAGGTGCATTAATGAATGCTATGTCTAAGAACCTATGAAGAAACTGGAAGGTGCCTAATCTTATAGTTAAGGTATTATGACAGCCATGATGAGCAAGTAATAAATGGGCAGTTTTACAAAACGAGTTTTGGAAATTATCATTCTGAAGCTTGAGGTATTTAATGAATGAAGATGAAACCTCGTATGGATATAATACAGAATTGATAAAGAACAGACCATGAGCTATTCCTTTCCTTATAACATGAGAGGTTAGTGAAGATTGAGATAAGGCTTTCTCATACGATATAGCTAATACAGAAACTTGGTTAAATGTACAGAACCGATGGAGAGCTTTATGAGAATGAGATTGAAGCACAGCAAGAACGTATCTTATGAATAACTTAGATAGCTTCTTTAATGCATCACAGATGCTATGAACATTAAAGAATGTTGGTAGGACAATAGCCTCTAGCTCCTTGGTGTGAGATAAAATAAAATGATGGTTAGCCGATGACCTACGTGTATATCAACTATGAAGCCCATTTGACTTAGCTGAGATATGAGATGCTGTAGATTGAACAGAGGCATGACATGAGTTTATGCTTAACTGATACTACAGACCAACTGAAGCTAAGGATGTAAAGATACTTTTAGATGAGGTTATGAAACAGTCCGATTATCGTCCTTGAAATAATTGATTTAATAAGAGTATGTTCAACTTTGATAAGTCTGGACATATGGCTTCATTGGAGTGAAGTAATAGTAGAGATGCTTCTATGGAAATGTTATTGTCTAATATTAAATATGAGAGGGATGATAACTTTAGGTTTATCACAGACAGCAAGTGAGAGAAGGTGGTTCGTAAAGAATGGACTGCTCATATGAACGATATGTTGAGAAGGTCAAACGACACAAATTATATGACATATTCTAACTTTAACTTTATCAATAACTGGATAGAAGATAACAATGACGACCCTAATTATATGCTATACAAGAGACTTATAGGTGAAGGTTTAGCCTGAAGATACGCTTCACAGGTAATAGATGATATAATAGATGAGCATAATAAGGTGCATTGATACAAAAAAGATAAAAGAATGACGCAGACTAAGTTAAAGGATAGTTGACTATACGATGTAGTATATCCTCAGATTATGGCACAGCAGACAACAGTTACTTGAGAGAAGACTGACTTTCTTACTGCTATTATGGCATTAGACAAGGAAGCCACTATGTCTGCTAATATAAAGATGATTGAGAGACAACTTGCTTTAAAGTGAGAGGATGCGCAAATAAAGAAACTATTTAAAATAAATAAAGACTGAGAAATATCGTTGTCAAATAAATATAAGAGTTATCTTGAGGAACAGGCTAAATTATCACAGGCATTGAATGAATGAGATATAGATAAGTTTAAAGCTGAGACGGCTTCTATAACTAGATTGTTTAGAGATGCTGACCCATATGGAATTGCTACTACTGTATTAATCGCATCAAGAATAAATAGAATAAATGATGCCGATAGTTTATCTGCAGAGCAGAAGGCTAAAGCTATTGATGCTCTTATGGAAGACAACTATGACTTTATACAGACACACATTCCAGAGTTTATAGATGCTATAGGAAATAAAGAAGAGGCGATGGCTTATGCTTCTCAGATGAATGAAAGTATTTATGATACAAGTTATATCTGAGATAAGCTTGTAGCCGATAATGAAATGGCTAACTCTAAGAGTGGTAGAGCTGCCGCAGTAAGAGTTTCAACAAAAGCTAAAAACTTATTGTGAAAACTATGAGCTGCTGCATGATGAGGTAGTACAAGTTGAGCAGTTGGTTGAGGAAAGAAATATAATTATAACTTTGTTCCTGTTAGACTAGACTGAGCTAAGCTGTTGAAGATGACTTGAGGTAAATGATATACCCCAGTTACTTCTAGTGCTGCGATAAAGACATATAAGGCACACGCAGACTTTAGTACACCAAAAGATATTAATAGAAAAATAAAAACAAAATGAACACAAACAGTTTCAAACAAAAAACAATTAAGTAACATTGAAACAAAAACAACAAAAGCCATTGAGGCAGAAAGCTAATTATTACCGTAAAACAAAATTAAACAAAAGACATTAATTTCTTGGGTGGCAGTATTCTCCACCCTTGAAATGTAATGTGTCTTAAATTATTTTTGGTAACGGTTATACCTAATGTTTCCTTTTATATTTTATATATATTTTATATGGTTATAGATGTAAATCAAATGGACGACGACAAGATGATAGAACATGTCGCCCCAGATAATGAGAAGGCCAGAGAAATGCTGGACAGGATATGCCAGGAAGAGTTAGGCGTTTCTGCTCAAGAGCTATACCTTAGGGGGGTTATTAGAGAGATAAAACGTCTACAAGAGCATCCATCAAAGTGAGATGAAGAAAAACTATTGAAGTACCTCAAGGAGATAGATAACATATGCTGATTTAGCAAAGACAAAAGGGATGTGAAGATTGAGACAAAGCTTCGTTCTGCATCCGACATTTTTAATTCTACAAACATTAACTAATGGCAGACAGTATAGAAAAACAAGTAGAGCAACAAGAAAAAGAGCGTAAGGCCCAAATCTACCAAGACAACTCTACACAAGCTGAACGCACCATTTATGCTAAGTTAGAGAGGATAATGAAGCACTTCAGAGATAACATCTTTCCAGATTGGTTTGAGGTTATCAAGATGAAACAATTGTATAATAAGGAGTACGAAGCTGGGCTTAAGAAACACAACATGAAATACAAGTCAGCTAAGATTTATCCACTCATAGCTTCTATTCACGACACATTTATTGCGGGGCTATACGATAATGACCTTAGGCCAAAAATATTCCCTATGGAAGAAATGGACCCTAAAGTAGTTGATGACACACAATTGTTCTTTTCTTGGGGTACTGAGATAAGTGAAACAGAACAAACTAATGAGATAATTAGAAACGAAGCTTCGTTAATCTGAGTGTCTTATGGTATGCCTGGATACACTACAAGCACCATGAAGAACGAGGATTGAGACAACGTTACAACATTCATACCTGCACTCTATCCTGTGTCAGCTTTTGAAATGTTTTATAGTGTGTGAGCTACAGACTTTTATAAAGCACCAGAAAAATTTAGGAGAAGATTTATTCCTTTTGATTGATTAAAGGATGCGTTCTATCCTATATGGGAAGACGATGGTAAAAAGAAAGGAATGGGTTACTATGTTGAGAAAAAGAAGAGCGCAATACTTGAAGCGCCTATGCCTTTAAGTAAAGCTGACTTTACAAAGATATACGACATAGACGCATACTCAAACTTATACCTTTCTTGCTTATGAGATGGCGCTCCATCATGAACTGTATATGATGAAACATTTAACATCTTAGATAGTTCAAGCTACTGTGAGGTAGTTGACCTATACATTGGAGACCAGCTTATGGTTATGGTAAATGGTTACTTCGTTTATTCTGGAGATAGTCCATTCAAATACTGAGACGATTACCAGATAAGTGGAAAAGATGGACCATTCATTGAGTTAACTTATGAGAAATGAGTTGGATGTATCCCTACTGGTATAGGAAAGAAAATTATGGGACACCAGAAACAATGTAATGCTTTATACAACTCTATAGCAGATGCTGTATACAGACACCTTAACCCTGTATTAGCCAGCGTTACATGAGCTATTACTGACCCAACAACAGGTAATTCTCCTACTTCAATAGACTACACAGAGGGTAAAGTGTATAACATTAACCCTTCATATGCTGGAATGAACAATGCTATCTTCAAGCTTGATTGGACAGATTATAATATTCTTAGTCTAGCAATGAACCAGTTTGAAGCTTTGAAGGCAGATGCATATACTATATGTTGAGTTAACTCATATGTTCTTGGATGAGAATGAAAAGTTGAGCGTAGTAGATGGTGAGCTGAACAGAGAGTTAACGCTTCTAGGTCAAGACTTAATCCTATGATTAAGAGTATTGGTAGGTTCTATTCTAAGCTATTCTATCATTGGCTTGGTTTATCTAAGCAGAGCTGAGCTAGTGTAGCTTATGTACAGAACGACGATAAGGAATATATGATTAACCTTAGCGAACTAGACAAAAAGTTTAAGATAGTATGTTCTGCTGATGCATGAGTTGAAGAACAAAAAGCTTCTAAAGTACAAGGATTATTAACTATGATGCAAAACTTAGCTTGAGTATCTACTAATCCTATCACAGGATTGCCAGATATGGATACTAAGTCGTTCCTTGAAGCAGTTACTGATTACGCATGATTAGAAGGTTTGAAACCATTCACACTAGAAGAACAGAAACAATATGTAGACGATGCTTATGCTATTAAAGACTATATACAACAAAAAGAAATAGAAGCACAGCAACAAGCACAGGCTCAACAGCCACAACAGCAACAGCCAGAAGAACAGGCTTGACCTAGCCTTGAAGAGATGGCTATGCAAGAACAAGCTAATCCACAACAACCATCTACAGAAGACCTTTGATTTATCATACCACAACAATAGAAAAAAGTTATAGTAAAAGCCACCAAATTTATAATCAATATATAGAAAGGGTGGAATAGTCCCTTTCTTAGGTGGTGCATAGGTGCACAAATGGTGATGGTGGTTGTTGGATTTAGCTAGCTATGTATAGTACATTGGGTTGGTAGACAATGGAAGGAGTTGCTTTTTAGCACTTGCATAGCTAGTACAATCCAATCTAAATTTTAATTCATATTACTATTATTATGAACGGGGAAGAAACCACAACAATAGGAGCAGTAGCTGAAAGTCAAGCTAATATCTCCACAACGGAAGCTACTCCGAATGTAGCACAGGACGTTCAACCTGTACAAAATGAACAACCTGCAGTTGCTGATAACAACTGAACTTGAACTTCAAGTTGAGATGTTGAAGAAACAACTCAAATCAATCAACCTGCAGACACAGCTGACGATATTCTCAATCAAGTTAGTCAACTCATTGAGGAGGCTAATGAGAGCAAGAAAACATTAAATGACGTTGTTGAAGCAGAAGAACAAACTAAGCAAGCCAAAGAGAATGAAGACGCTCTTGATGCTATAGTTAAAGAACAAACAAAAGACCTTCCATCTACGGCTGAGGATGTAAAAGCTGAGGTAACTTCTTCTACTGAAGAAACTGACCGCTTGGACGAGGAATTGAAAAAGGGTCTAGATGACATTAAGGACAAGAAGACTGCTGAAGAAATGGCCAAGAAAATGTACTTAGCATTTCAAAAGGAACGTAGTATGCATGAATTTGACAACGAGCAAAACAAGAATACTATTGAGGTACTTAAGAATATGACTAAGAAATTAAATGAGCAAGTTACTTCAAGTGACAATGACCCTCGCTATCAAAAACTTGATGACGAGTTTTATACACTATGGAGACTAGAACAGGCTCATCAAAAAGATAAAAGCGAAGCAAGTAAGAAAAACTTAACTCGCTATTATGCTGCTAAATTGGCGGTATTAAATCCACAAGTTAGCGTAAATAAAATAATGGATACATTAAATGGTCCATTAAAGTCAAACACAATGTGAGAAGGTATGCCTACGTCAGCTCCTGTAGCTGAAGTAAAACAGCCTGCTCCAAAGCCTATGGGTATCCCTATTTCTAAAAGAGGGATGTACTAGGACAGGTTTTATTTATTAACCTTGAGGCCTGCTTGGAATAGCAGAGGCCTTTTTCTTTTTATTTCGGATAAACAAAATTAAATGGCAGGTACAACAAGCTGTAACCCATGTGATACTGGAGTAACTAGCTTAGCAGATAAAAGCGTTGCTTTCCAGGACATTTTAAACCCATTGTACGCTGAGGGACGTGTACTAGAAACTTGGGGTCAATATGAAGAGTTTCTTCGCTATGAAACTATCTTCTTTGATGTAGTTCCTCAAAAAGACCCAGTTACATGAGAAGTATATGTAACTTATAAATTTAAAGATGGTTTAGCTTCTTCAGCTGAATTAACATTAGTAGATAATGATTGTAAAGTTGGATGGTATGAACCAAGAATATGTGGAGACGAAACTGTATTAGCTTCTGATGCAGCTTCTGGAACTAATGTTCTTACTGTTGAAAGTCTTGAAGCTTTAGGAGGAGTTAAAGCTGGTTCAACTGTTCTAGTTATGAAAAAAGATGGTAATCCAGTTAACGGATTATACATTGCTTCTATAGACAGTGCTAACAACACAATAACTCTTAAATCTAACTTAACTACAAACCTTAAAGCTGGAGACAGAGTTAGGAGAGGAGCTTACTTAAGAGACAGAAATTGTGATACTACAATTGACAATCCAATCGCTCTTTGAGGATTAGATTACTACTCTGCTTTCTTCAGAACTATATCTATCTCTCACGAATTTAATTGGTGTGATTTGAACAAAGACTACTTAATCTCTTGAGGTATTCAAGCTATAGTAGATGCTATGTTCAGAAAAGGAGATGTTGAAGCTATTAAAGAGTTTCTTCACGCTGCTTTCTATGATAGAAACATTCAAGTTGACACTTACAGATGGGAGACTATGGGATTATTCCCTGCTCTAGCTAAAGCTCAAGAAAACGGATTGAAAATAGCTTTTGATTTGTCTGGATGCTGTGACCAATCTGCTTCTGAATGTGTAAATGCTAGACACCAAATTCAATCATTCTTAGACATAGTTATCAACAAAGCTATGGTATCTGGAATGTACAAGAACACTGTAACTGTAGCTATGAACAAAAAAGCTATGGAAGGATTACACATGATGCAAGGATACTTCCAAGATTATGGAAATGTTGGTTTCTTAGATGGTTCTCAATTTGACATTGATGTTGGATTACCAAGAATTAGATATGCTGGTGTAACAATTCAATTCAAATACTTACCAATCTTGAACGACTTTGACTTTTCTGTAATGTTAACAATCCCAGAAGATAAAGTTGGAGTATTCCAACCTAAATACACTGTTGTTGATACAAACGGAAAAGTTGTTTCTAATGCTAAAATTAACGGATATATCTCAAGAGGTATCCCTATGTTAAGATACTTACCAGATAATCCTTACAACATTTGAGCACAACTTGGAGAATGTAACAAGATAGTTGGAGACGTTAAATTCGCAATCGTATGGATGTGAGTTGATAAAGGAGCTTACCGCTTCATTAAAAACTTTGGTTCTTGCGTATTGAATGCATGTGAAGTATGTGAATTAGATGATGTTGAAATATTAGACTAATATAGTCTTTCAACAATGGGAGGGCTTTCATTAGCCTTCCCATTTTCTTTATTTTAAAACACAAAGCTGAATGAAGGCAAAAGATATATTTACTTGAACAAATATAACAGATAGTGGATGTGAGAGTAAAATAGCTAGACTTAATGACATACTGTCCAGCTTTGCTATAGAGATATACGACTTTTATCCTAGAAAAGTATTGGAAAGGTTTATGCCAACTAACTCACAGTTCTCGTTCTCGCCTAAGTACCCTGTTGCTAAAGTGCGAGGCTTTTTTGGGAAAGGATGTAGAGTTGGATGTAGTATGGACCCTAAAGATTGTTGTGCAGGATATAGAAGATTATTAATGGAAGAGTTGTATTGAGATGACCTTGATGCTAATAGTTATTCTATTGATTACTGAACAGAATGAGAGAGTGATGTAATAAACGTTAGATTGCCAAGTTGAGTTAATGATGCTTTGGTAGTTTATTCAAAAGGTTTTCCTACAATTACATCTTTAGACGAAGACATTGATATTGATAGATATACTCTTTCACTATTAAGACTATATATGAAAGCAGAATATTCATTAGAGGATAGTAATGACATTAATGCTTCTGCTAACTATAGAAGCTTATTTCAAACTAAATATAAAAAATATAAGGATATGTTTGACAACAATGTTAAATATGTAGTTCCTTGAGCTTTAAATGCTGCTAACCAATAATATTATGCAATTAGATAAAACAGACTTTTATTGGAATGGAATACTTAGTGGAGCAGTTAATAACCTCTACTATGATTTTATTAATGTTGATGTAGTCCACGTACCTTATACATATAGCCACAGGAATAGCTCATTTTTTCTACAGACAAGAAGAAACTATTTTGCTTCTAATCACTGGACTAGCCAAGCAAATACACATAAAGACTGGGATGTAGTGGACGTTAGATACATATGGGATAATACTTGTTCACAAGAGAAATGAGAAGTATATATTATGTTAGCAAACAAACCAAGAACAAAGATTAGGATACATAAGTCTGCTATTGAAAATTGATGTGTTGAAGCTTTTAATTGGAGTAAAGATGTAGAATATGACGTACGCTGATGTTGATGCTATAAGTTATTTACTACAAACTTTGTTAAGTGAGAACGAAAAGAACCTAGTGATGTGCTATTTGGCACGGGGATATGAACAATGGAGCTTGATGGATACACATGAATACAAATAAATAAATATACTTGATGAACTACGGTTGGGTTATTCTCTGATAAAAACGTAGAAGAATGAACGGCAAAGTTTGATGATTGGCATCCATGACAATACTTATTAGTTTATGAAAGCCGTAACGGTGATTGAGACTGATTTGCTTGACAGGTTAGAATGATAACTTGAAAGGACTGAAGCAGATTAATGGTTGATAGTCCTTGGTTATGATTTAGAGTACCAACAAGTGACGAGATTAGTCAAGACACTGACTTAGAAATAAAATGAGGATGATTAAAATATAGGATATTTGATGATTGGTGAGAGGTAATATGATTTACAGAGTGAAGGCATATATACCTAATGCCTAATAGCGAAACGAGTGCAAGAATGGGTATATATACACAGAAATGATTAACTAACACAGCTATAACTTGAATAGCTGAGGCTGCAGATAAAATATTCATTCTAACAGATAACTGATTTATCCACTACTCTAATACGTCTTGATGATACAATAAGTTTTTTATCAATGACGATATGTTTGCTGGTGAAGATAAAATAGCATTAGCTGCATATAAAGATATGATATTAGCCTTTGGTAGAGACCATATAGCTGTATGAGTGCCAGATGAACAGAATAAGTTTTGGACTATGTATAACCAGTCTGTTAGTATAGGGTTGTGGAGCAGATATTCATTTGCAGAATACGAATGAGACCTACTGTTCGTATCTAATGACAAAAGACTATTGGCTTTATCAGTTGCTAGTAATGCATGAAGGTATATGCTACAGCACGAAGATATATGAGATATGGTGAATGGAAAATTATCTACGCTTATTGAATGAGATGAGGTGTTCTTATGAAATGATAAGAACCAGTTAAGAATATTTGTCCAGACAACTAATATGCCTTATTATGATGTATCTGAATTAGATGATTGGAGGGCAAGAATAAAGATGCCAAGAGAGAATAGTTTAACACGCATATATAAGTTTGATACATTGTTTAAAGTATGGACAGAAGATATAATACATTGAATATTATTACAATGAGTTGCTCTATGAGTATACTATTGAGGTAATGGATTATATGAGAGAGCTAGATGAAGACAGGATGTTAGATGAGACAAAGACCAAACTGCTTACGACTTTAAAACATATATATCTGCATACCTTATAGAGAACGAGAATAACTGACTAGACAATCATCCTACACTATTCAACTTAGCGAAGCTTAACAGACTTATAACTACTCTTTGATTTTGAGAATATAGTGCAGACACAGAAATAAGGATTACATCATATTCTAAAGGTATAGGTAGAGTATTCAAATTCCCTGTGAATTGAGATTGAAATACTTGGCTATGAATAGCAACAACAAAATACCTTTGAGAAGAATTATCTCCAGAAGATGAGGAGAAAGTACAATGTATGCTATCTACAATAACAGATAGTCAAAAAGCTTACCAGCCAAAATGTACTGAAAAGTTTTTGGCAGAGGTACAAGACTTAGCGCAGCAAAAACCTTGGTGTGCTTCCTATGATGAACTAATTACATTAGATAAGGGTATATGTATAGATGATAGTATCTATGAGATAGCCCCTACTATGCCATTAGTTACTGACCTATGAGAGGCCCAAGATTATGCTACTCAGATTAAACTAGAATTAGTCTGAGGAATAGGAGACGTAATAACATTCGGTTGACGATTAGCTGAAATGTTTGTAGCTCCATTATTTACAAAAGGACCAGATTGAGAATACAAGTTGGATGCTAATCCAGGTTGTTAGTCTTATTAGCCACTGGTCTATGAAAAGCTATCTTTTTTACGAGAGGCTACTTCTAAAGCGGTCTTACTCAAAAAAGATGCGTTTTCATTTTTATCTTATGTTATATTACATATGAACGAACTAGATGCCATACAACAACAAATGGCTGCTCTAGGTATTGATGTGTCACCAGATATGACACAAGACCAGGCCCCTGCTTATGAGGATGTAAATATAACAGATGAAGATATGGCAATGTTCCAACCAGGTTGAGAACTTGCTATAGAAGAAACTGTTGAAACAATGCCTACGGAGGGAGAGCTTCCTACAGAAATGCCAGCTTATGATATTGAAGAACTTAAGATTGACATTCAGCCTATGTTGCAAGGTTTACCTAAAGAAGAATTTGCCAACTTAATTATATGGATGGCAGAACAATTTAATTTATTAAACAATACAAACAATGCCTAGACAAAGAAAAGCACAAAACGGTGCTAACAGATTATGAACTGGAAGGGTCGCTAATACAACCACTGGTTCATCAACTACACAAGTTGTATACAAAATACCTACATGAAAGAGATATGGAGAATGTGAGGTATTAAATTATGAAGTAGTTTGAACTTCTCCTGTTAAAGTGGTAATTGAATGAGAGAATGTTTACAGAGTTTCTCTTGACGAAAAGGCCTTACAGAGAATGATTGAAAATTTTGAAGACTTTACATTATCTAATGTAACATTATCAACTGTAAACTGAGATGTTACATTTACAGGTAATATAACTGCAGAAGGAGAGTTTACTGGTACAGTAGTTAATGCAAACACAGTTAATGCTAAAGAATGAGACTTTGGTGATTTAAGCGCTAAAGAAGCAGACCTTGGAAGCTTAACAGCTACAAGCTGAGACATATCTACATTAACATCTGCTGATGCTACAATAGTAGATTTAACTACAACTGGAGATGCTACATTGGCAACTGCCAGTGTAACTTGAGCTTTAACTGCTTGAAGCTTAACAACTCCTACTGCTACAATAACTAACTTAACAGCAACTAATGGGACAATAACTACATTAGATGCTTCTGCTACA
>Ga0326513_10000690_pt1 | contig 28762 bp, 19 predicted proteins | sample 2_2465_0518_D_FD_203654 | JGI IMG/M metagenome (GOLD analysis project Ga0326513, IMG submission 203654) | Bovine rumen microbial communities from UC Davis, California, United States - 2_2465_0518 | ecosystem: Host-associated > Mammals > Digestive system > Stomach > Rumen | place: USA...
GGCGTTGGGCACACCACTATCAGCTGGAACCTCGATGGCATGCAGTTGGCGAAACAGGTTGGCATACATGCGGGCAAACTCGTCGATGCGTTCCGGTTGGTGCATGATGAGCGAACTCAGCGTGTCGGCATTGAGCAACTCGTAAACCAATCCGTACTGGGTGCCCACTTTCACGATATCAAACGATATGGCTGTTGGCATACCCATCACAAAGGCCTCCTTCGACATCGTTATCTCCTTACGCACCTCGTTGATGGTGGTGCCAGGTCGGAACACCTTTATGATCGTATCATCGTTGATACGATAAACCGTCCCCACGCCGCCAACACCGATGATCTGACAACCATCCACACTCATCTGGCGTAGTGCCCGCTCCACTTTCATGATCTTGACGAAGCCTGTCATATTCAGCACATCATACACCTCGGCATTCACTTCTATGAGTTTGAAGTCAGGATATTGTTTCGTCAACGTTAGCAGGATGCGCAAGCCCGAGCTTGATACGTACTCCAGTTGTGCAGCGTCAATCGTAACGCTATGGATAGGCGCATGGGATGCCAGATACTGTTCAATGTCTGTTTTAGTCTGCATTGAGCACGACGTGTCGAGTCGTCCACAAAGTGTTATCATGACATGACCTTCGTTATTTGAGAATTGCACTTCCATAATATTTCGTTTTTAGTTATTACGTTGCAAAGATAATACAAAAACTCAAAGAATCAAAATGAATAGCCTAAAAAAAGCACTCGAGTGAATGAATCGTTTAACCCGGCTCAAACAATCAATTCACCCGAGTGATTAAATCAATTCACTCGAGTGCCCCAAATTTGTCCTTTGGGGGGGTAATTAGAAAAACATGGAGATTACATGCAGCATTATTCTGAAAAAATAGCAAATTTTCCCTCAAAACTACTGCACTTTTAAAAAAATGCAGTATATTTGCAGCGTAAAAAATAAGATAACGATGTTAGAACTTCAAGATTGTATCAATAAACTTGCTGATTTCAAGAGTGCATTCGCACAGAAATTTGGCATTACAAAACTCGGTATTTTCGGCTCTGTTGCCAGAAAAGAGAATTCTGAGGATAGCGATATTGACATCGTTGTTGAAGTGCAGAAGCCATCCTTGCAGTTGATGTATGAACTTAAAGAAGCCTTGAAACAACTGTTCAATTGCGAGGTTGATCTTGTAAGATTCCGTGACTCACTACGCTCTCTCTTCAAGTCTAACATTCAAAAAGATGTAATTTATGTCTGATTGACAGAGATTCACCATCCCCAGAAAACACCTTTTCCAATAGCGAGGACCGAATCAGGAATGGTTACTTCTCTTAGGTGTTTGCAAAAGCAAAATGCAGAATCACATATAATTTCTGTTCCTTCTTTTACTTTGTAATTGACTAATTCCTCGTGTTCAACTAGGTCTTCGTCATATTTTAAAAACGTAATTAGTTTTTTACCATCTTTACTATACACAACCCACGATTCATCCGCATAAACATCACTCTTGTTAATCTTTATACTTGTAACACGTTCATCGTTTTCGTGATATAATACTGTAATCGTATCACTTTCATTCAAGGGGAATTTATTCCCTTTATAACGGAATTGTTTTAAGGATGTATCTATCGAATAGTCCATACAAAATAAACAGAATCCAATAACACGGTTTGTTAAAAGACAAAAATCACATGTCACTATCAGCTTCCTTTGCTAGCATCGAGTTGATGTCAAAAAACACAAGAACAACACATTCCGAACCATTATATGATGAATAACTTAAGCTTACTAATGTATCACTATCTTTAAATGACCTTATCTCGTCTGTCGAAGCAGAATCATTCCCTTTGTATTTTGTAACTAGCAATCTATCCAAGTTCGTCCAAACTGTATCTAATTCTTCCTTAGGAGTTACAATTTCAAAATTCAGAAAATGTACAGAGCATATTTTGTCTTTATAGAAAGAAAAAGTAACATTTGGCCAATATTCTCCAAAAAAAGTTAATGACTCTACGCTAATACTTTCATCTGTTTCAGAAACATTTTTCCCCAATTCTTTAAAACGCTTTTCCACATCACTTCTATTTGAATGGCCCAATTGCAGTCCATAGAAATCTCTCTGTATTTGAGAAAAAACGCTCAAATTCAAAAACAAGGCTAAAAGCACTAACAAAACTTTCTTTCCCATTTTATTCAATAATTGAATATATTCAATATTGATAATCAAATAGTTATACGTTAAACGGTAGAAAAGTGGATAGTTGGCTATAGAAAGCAACCAATGAGAGTGTAAATTTAACGTATTTAACTTTCGGCAACAATCCGAGCATACTCCATTATGTTCAGTTAGTGTTTATAACATTGAGCAATTTTCCCGAGAGATTTCATCGTATTAAGCGTATTGTTCCGTTAGGGCGTGTCTCAGTCTTGACGGGCTAGTGGTGCAGCTTAATGCCATGAGTACAACAGGTTCATACAGCGAAGGAAGGGGATTGCATAGAAACAAGTTGTGTCGTGCGTACATCTACGTAACTTATAGGCACAAAAAAACGGCAGTATCTCTACCGCCGTTTTTTTGCTTAGAAATCAAGGAATGAGAAATCTTCTGTTTGAGGGCCATCGCCCCAATAGTCGAAGAAATCTTGTACATACGGAGGCAAGAAGTCGCCTTGTCCTTCACGGAATAGGACTTCCGTTTCCTGGTCGTATCTTACTTCTCTCATGGACGATTCCCATTCTACCGTCCATGAAACTGGATCAAAATCGAATTTGTCAAGCCATAAATCAGTATAGTATGACCCGAAGGTGTCATTGGCGATATGTTCCCATTCTGCTGTCCACCATGCGTATTCCGGGAATCCGAGTACTTTCCAAAGGTCGCTTCTGCGTTTTGATAATAGTTCGCACTCAGTTTCCGAGATTACATCTCTGAGTCTTACCCGATTGTTTTCGAACCATACATAGCGCCAGTCATCCCAATCTTTGTTGGCAATCAGCCTTTCCGTCAGTTCCCAGACCCTCATGGCCCACCAAAAGTGGCCGGTTTCTGCGCATAGGTCGCCGATGCGTGAGCCTTTCTGATACTTTCGTTTACAACTCTCCGCACAACGGATAGGGTGAATCTCACGATTGACCAGATTCTTCAATAAACGAGCTTCAAGATGCATCACGACACCATTGGGCATGCAGCGGCATACCCGATAAGGAATTCTTCTTCTCATTTTGGGGAGTCTTTAGAAACCTATCTTGGTTTTTGGACGCGGAATCTCAATAGGAACAATATCCTCAGGAGTAAGCAGCAGTAGCTCGGACTTATCGTTAGGCTGTTGCTGTACGCATCTGGTGGCATGTTGAATATAGATACGCTCCAGTTGGTTGGCAATAAATCGGGCATTGCCCCATGTCTCAGGGTCACGTACCTGATACGCTTGTGCAAGCATACCAGAGTATTTCTCCCATGCCTGGGCAGTGAACTGATAATCGTAGTCCTTGATACGGCGACGGGTAATTTCCAACAGCTCATCAACGGTAAAGTCGGTAAACTCGAACTTATTGGGGAAGCGCGACTGTAGACCAGGATTGGTGTCAAGTAACTTCATCATGGGTTCCTTATACCCACAGAGCACCACCGCGATGTCCCGCTGCGCCTCGTCGGCGAGGATATTCATCAGCAGTTGGATGACGAGTTTTCCCGGGTCGTTTTCATGCTTGCCGTTCAGCAAGTAGGCTTCGTCCACCATCAGCACACCGCCTTTGGCCATTTCCAGCACCTGTTTCATTGACCGTTCTTCATCTCCCCACAGAGTACCGATGAAGGTTCCACGGTCGCAGACCACCACATGGCCTTTGGAAAGCGCACCTGCCTGACGCAGCAGCGAACCGAAGATTTTGCAGACCGTTGTCTTGCCTGTTCCCGGACGTCCAAGGAAAACGCTGTGCAGCGACACCTCATGCTGCTTACCGTTAGGGAACAGCTCATGCATCATCTTGTTGTAGCTGGTTAGAGCTACTAGTTCATCCATACGGTGTTTGATGTAACAGCACCCCACCAGTTTGTCTAATTCCTCACGAGGATTAGGAATTGGACGAAGAATTTCCACCTTGACACTGATATTCTGATTCTGTTCAATTTCACCATTAGGAAAAGATGTATCATCAATGTTGTGTATGCTGCCTTCAGGAAATTCTTCAGGTGCAAACTCTTCATCTTCTTCATTCTCGACACCATCTTCTGATAGGTCATCTGCATCGTTTCCAAAGGATTCCTTTTCATCGACGATTTCCATACCCTCACGGAGATATTTGTCAAGCAGTTTGGCAAACTCCTCGTCATCCTCTTCTTTGGCATCATTCTCACGACTGTTGTCAGGCAGCAGTGCTTCTGTGCTTACGGTTTCCTCCGTATCAGGCACGTCAAGGGTCGCATCTAAGATCGTGTTGATATAGTCTTTGCAATCAATTTCATCATCATTGTTCACAGGAATATGCCGATATTTCAGCCTTTTGAAGTCGTCAATCACCATGATGTTATTCGCATCCCACAGTTCATATAGTTCATAGGCATTGAGGATTTCTGCTTCTGTCAACAATATGCCATATACAGCTATGTCAGGTTGGCTAAGTTGAAGATGGCTTTTTGCAAGGCGCACAGCTTCCATCAGCTTCCAAACCGTGCTAAATCGGGGTTCACATCCTTCTGTTAAGATAAGAGAGCCAACTGTATCCGACTCGTTAAAGATGTTTTCGTCGCAATGTCCGCAACAATCGAGGCATACAATAACCACGTTAGTAGGATCGCAATACAGATAAACGTCGTAGTCCGTCAGAAAGGGAGATAAACCATTCAGGTGAGTCGAATAGACGGCATAATTCGCCGCCATAGCATCGAGATGTTTCCAAATTGTAGTCTTTGTCTGTTTTCTAAAATCGTTAATCAGTCTATTTACTTTCCGCATAATCAACATAATTCTAATCACACATCAATAAACAATGTACATAAGCCCCAGAGTTTGGAGCAAAAGAGTGAATAGGCAAGCACGAATGTACCAGCCTAAAGTATATATAGAGTAATCCATTGGGGAATTACCCTATCACAAAATCCCTCGACACTTGTAGCAATATGTCAAAGAACGCAACGAACGACAAGGCGCAGTCCTCCCGCCGTTTCACGAACAAAGTATTAGCTTCGTCTGTGAACCGCTCGGCATTTGGCCTTCATCATTGTCATTTCGTTCATTCTTGCTACAATTTGTTTGTTTTGTGATAGAATTATGATTTCGGTTGCAAAATTAAGCAAATATTTTCGAATCTCCAAGAGAATTTGGCCTTTTTTTGTTCTTGATGGTTCGTAGATACTTCGAGTAAGTTCGAAGAAGTCTTGGAGATGGCAAATCTAAGGGTCTATAGCAAATAATCATGGAATAACTGCATAACAAATAGTAAGTGCAAAATGTATAAAATAGAATCTTTGTATCAGATTTCGCCCATTTTTTACTTTGAAATTGACGAAAACACCCTCTTTTTGACACTTTTTTGGTTTTTCTTTTTTTCATGTCCTTTTTTTTTTGTAACTTTGGCGCGTATTTCTCGAAAGAGAGTACATAGACATATTTGCTCAAATTCTCCTGACGAATTCGCACCTCAAAAAGAGAAAGACGAGCAAAATCCTAATTCCTGTTGGAGTTGCACATAAGCGTAGACTTCACCATAAGGAATTAGGGGCCGTGCGAAGCCTGTCTGGAGATATGGCAGATGTCTGCGCTTTCTCTTTGCCCAAAGGTTAGTGCTGATTTAGCCATTAACTGGAGTAGTAACCGCAAAATCAAAGAGCAATTATGGAAGTTCCACTTGCGATTAACGACATAGGAATCCGTCAAGGATTAATGGGATTAAAAGGAAAGTCCTCTACGCTCAGTCATAAGGCTGGCGTTGGTGGGCTTTTTTGTATTTTTGTATATTTAGTATTGATGTCAGGTTGTTCAACCCCAAAATCAAAATATGACAAATTGGGTATTCCTGTCGGGGAGTTGGCCTCTGTCATTGATGAGTTTGAGTCGCAATGTGCCAACAATAGCGACTGGAAATTAGAGAGTGATGACCACAAACTGACGGTCTATACCGTACAAGATTCTATTGATGGTTATTCTTCAATGTGCCTAGTGCTCTATTATGACGGTAATGAATCCAAAGCTGTGTCAGAAAAAGCATGGCGAAAAAAATATGATATAAAAGACAATGAACCTTGCCCCTTATTCAGTAATGGTCATCGCCGTTTATATACGGTTGAAAACAAGTTGGCAAAAGAATCTCCCGTTTATGTGCTTGTTACGGAAGACTTAATAGATAATGAATACTCTACAATGGATGGAGATGTTACTACAGATGGCATGTGCGTTTATGCCCATGCCTATACCATCCAAGACGGTCTGTTGCAACCCAAAGAGGTATTTTGTTCCGAAGGGAAGTACAGCTATATCACAGAATGCGACACCACGATGTGGGTAGAGTGGCTCAATGACTTACCGAGTGTATGGCCTGCACAATATGATAAACAAACAAGAAGCCTAGAGATAATAAGGGTAGAAACTTTTTCAAGTTTGCATAGTTTGATGTATGACAAGAAGTGTTGGAGGTATGATGACAAATTAGGTTTTATGCCCGTTAATGAGCCGTCTATCACAGGTTTTTATATCAATGAAATGGGGCCTTACATAGTAGCGAAGTCAGAGTTGTTCCCCAAACATAAGATCCAGGTCAATTATGATGGTAGCTACGAATATCAGTATGCCTCATGGCCAGCAGATAGTACATGGTCATCTGAGCCTTCGATTGTTGTAATTGGAGGTGTGAAGAACGAAAAGGATGGCAGTATCCGCTTCAAGTCAAAGGATGGTTACGAGTATGTAGTGTTTTTCGATGCCTATCCGGAAGGGCTGTGGCCCTCGCTTTCTGCCTTGGAAGTTCATAGGAACGGAAAAGTCATTTACAGGGAGGAGGCTGAATATTGATGATTCTGAGAATGATAGTTTCAGCCATTAACCCTTATAAGAAAAAGGGTGCGTTTCGGAATAAGTCTTTCTTGCTCCGATGTCAAAAGGGTCTGTTCTCTTTCTGCATAAGATGTATGCAAAACCTTTATAGACGATATGCCTATCATGACAACATCAATTTGGAGAGTGTAAGGATTGTGCAGATTTGTCGTGACGAGGAGTTCGAAGGATGGCTTAAAGCTATCGGGAAGGATGTCAAGCCGCATCTGGAATCGTGCAAAATTAGCACTTCAGTATTTGATGCTACGTATTTACCACAGCCCTTATATAGCTTTTTTCACTTTGAAAGGCAATTGATGATAATCCAAAATGGCAAGGTCTTAACCATAAGCCATTCACCACGGCTTTTTGTCAACAGCGAAATTATGGGTTCATTCAAGAAATCTAGCCAAAGCGACATTATGATCAGGACAGAGTTCAAAAGCCTCTTCCGAAAAGTAACAACGGGATCAAGTGTAAGGGAGCCAGATATACCTGTAACACTGCAACAACAAGAAACATCGCGCAATAAGGTTTCGTTAGGGAAGCCTTCTGCGCCACCCAATATTAAGCCCGAACTAGTTGTGCAGGATTCCCCTCCCGTAAAACAAATGAGAGGAGTAGAGATAGATGAATCATTTTAATCAAATAGAATAATATGAGTAGTATATCAGAGAAAATAAAGGAATATTTCCCCGATTTGGCTATTATGAAGAATAGCGCAAACAGCGGGTTGTTCACAGGCAGGAACCTCCCGTCGTTTGTAAAGGACTATATTATTCGCCGCTTTGCAGGTGAAGATGGTATAGCTGACCGCAAGAAGGTGAGCGAATACTTGACAAACAAAATGCCCGACAACATTTTTGTTATTAAACATCATTTGTTAGCAGGCGAACAAGTCAATATAACAGTACGCTTTGTTGTCAAAAGCGACCTTGCGAGCGGTCGAACAACTTTCTCTATTCCTGATGCACAGATTTCCGCCAATGCCTATATATCTCCTGTGCTTTTAGATGAATTCAAGGACGAATTAGTAGATGGTGAACACTGGGGTAATATCACACTGAACTATGTGGAACCCCAGGGACGCCGTAACGGCTACACTGAGATGGTGGGTTATAAATCGTTTGAACCCTATCGTATAGACTACTCCTATTTCCTGAAGGCAAGGGAGAATTTTAGTATTGACGAATGGGTCGATGTACTCATTGCTACCATGGAATATGATCCTGATACGTTCTCTACCATGGAACAGAAGTTGGAATTCATCACTCGATTGCTTATATTAGTGGAACCTCGCCTGAACATGATTGAACTTGGACCGAAGGGTACTGGCAAGTCGTATGTTTATAATAATATCAGCAAACACGTCTGGTTGCTCAGTGGCGGAAAGACGTCGCGGGCCAAGATGTTCTACAATAAAGCAACAAAACAGTTCGGACTTGTGAAGAATCATGATGCGGTCGTCATTGACGAGATTTCCACATTTGGGTTCTCTGATCCTGACGAAATGCAATCTATTCTGAAAGGATACCTCGAAGCAGGAAAGGCTACTGTTGATAATGTCCTTTTCCAATCTGAATGTGGAATAGGACTGGCGGGAAATATTCAACTGACCTCAGAACTCCGTCCGTCTGACAGCAAGTATTTCCAGAAATTACCAGAGATGTTTCAGGAGTCTGCCACTATGGACCGTTTCCATTCGTTCATAGAAGGTTGGAAACTTCCTCGCTTAGAGGCAGGTAGCATTATGCAAGGATGGACTCTTAATTCCGAGTATTTCTCCGGGGTACTTCACCATCTTCGCACAGAAACAGAATATGAGTCACTATTTGACCATCTTGTGGAATACGATCACTCGTGTGACCTCCGTGACCTAAAGGCTGTTAAAAAGGTAGCAACAGCCTATACAAAATTGCTCTTCCCACAGGTGAAGTCGCTCGAAGACCTAACTGAAGAAGACGTTTCTAACTTCAAGGAGCTTTACCAAGAATATTGCCTCAGTCCTGCAGTCTATCGCCGTGGTATTATCCGCCAACAGTGCCACTTGATTGATAAGGAGTTCCGCAAAGAGATGCCAGAATTCAAAATTAAAGAAACTGTTTAAATGCAAAATATCAATGTCTAAATTTATCTTTGCAATTTGTTTACTTGGTTTACTGATTGGCCTTGGTGCATGTCAGTCGAAAAAGGAGAATACTATTGTATCTCCTGACGGATATGTGTTACGTGATGTCACTGATCCTGCAGATTCTATTACACAGAATTGGATTTATGATGTGAATGATGGAGCATATAAGATGGAACATTCTGTGGGGAGCGGAGCTGGTCAGATAGTGATAACCGACAGGGAAGGTCGCCTTTGCGCTGCCTACGGTTATAATCAATGTCAACCTCAGATTGCCAAGGTTTATTATGAGAATGATATGCCCAAGACCCTATGTTTGATGTGGATAGCCTACGATGCCGACGAAAACTGGGATGATGTGGGAGTGATGTTTGACAAACTCTTGAAAGGCGCGGTGAAGGCAGAAGAATATGACTCCATTGAGATTTGCACATTGACATACGATTCTATGGGGCGTATAATTGAAGTGTCGGATTCTCTTTCAGGAAAGAGTCTGAAAGCGCCTGACGACTATTATATTACCTCTGAGATTGTAGAAACAGGAACCATGAACGGACATCATGACTTTAGTTTCCGTATTAAAAATATGATTCTTTCACGTGAGAAGACAGAGCCTTATGTTGAAAAAGAATATAGTGGATATGAACTCTGTCGAGAAATCAGACATATATCCCCTATGATGGTGGTTGATGCTTTTACCGACATCAATGGCGACAAGGATACATTGAAATATATGAAAGAGGTTAAGGATAATCTTACAATCTACTCTAAGGTCTTTCGTGATGGAAACACGGAGGTATCTGTCTGGCAAAACGGGTATCTGTTAAAAAAGGAATGTATCAGCAAGTGGAACACAGTGATATGGCGCAAGGAGTACACGCTCTTGGCCGACAAGCAATCATATTCAGTCAAGAGTTACAAATATGACTATACGGAAAAAGTCCTTTCTGAAAACGACATTAGCACCATTAAGGTGTCGGAAATAGGTGAAATGAATTTGAATGCTATAACTTTGAATTGAATAATATGAATTTAAAATTTGTATTGTGCTTTTTCCTCTTTTTGACAGTCGTTTCTGTCCAGGCAAAAGATAAAGAACCTCTTCGCCATCATATAATCATTGCAGTAGACAAAGCGGGATGTGATGGATGGATTGGTAATGCAGAGGTGAGCCAATATGTGAGAAAGCTTTTGCAAAGTAAATTGGATAGTGACATCAAGTCTGGACGTTGCTATTTCGAACCGGGTGATTATGTGTCAGTTGTCGGTTTCAGAATCAACTTAGACCAATGCGATATGAGTGTCTTTGCCATGCCAATGAAGGCTGGTAATGGTATGATGGCTTATCAGCAATTCAGCGAAGACGAGTGGAATTCTTTCCTATCCGAAAATTGGAGGGGAATAGTCTTACAGTCATATAATATGGGTTATGGTGGTTTCTCTTTAGTATCGGTGGCAAAAGAATATGCCCTTTCAGCCTTGAAGTCAGAAGGTCAGCAAGTTGGTCGTACATTTATGGTTATGATTACCGATAGACACTATAATGGTAATAATTTCTATGACGAGATGAAAGCTTTCGAACAAAAGCAGGCCGAAATGGGGGCAAACAGCTCGTTAACACCTCAAGCCATATTCAAACGCTGCTATGAGGTACAGCAATACTATTTCTGTCGCTATATCTCTACTGGCTCGATATGGGGCGGTAATTATTTTTCTCCTCAGGGATATGTTGAGTTATATGAGTACGAACCATTGCAGCAGAACTTTACCCTTGGTGCAGCTGTAGGGTATCCCACCCACCTACGAGCTGTTCGCCAGTGCGATGACAGTTATATGGTGGAACTGCCTCTTTCTTGGCGTAATAATGCTCAGTATAGGCTACATCAGTTGGAAACGCATTTTGCCGAAGACAATAAACTTCCCAACCAATCGGTAGGTAGTGTTCAGTATATTACCTCTTTATCAGATACAATTATCCGCATGACCATTCCTGCAGGAAGTAATGCAAATTATGTTGTGTTACGCGCTTGGCTCAGTCTTATGGATGGTTTTTACAATGCAACACTTTTGTCTCCAACAGATGGAAGCTCTGTTCAATCAGGTCAGGAGGGGCTGAACATGTTTATTCCCATAGAACGTGAACCAGATGCTACAGTGTTTGGTGTACGGTTGGCAAGCTGTGCATGGGCACCATTGTCATGGGCTGGCGATCAGTATTTTGTTGCCAACTGCTATGAATATGCTATTTACTTGATAGTTCTATTGGCGTTTCTGGCTTTTGTCGGCTATAAACTAACTCGCCCCCTGTCTTATCATCCAGGCAAAGGTGATTTTAAATTAGGTACGCGTAATAGACAATAATGAAAAATCAATATATGGAAAATCTTAGAATTAAGAAAAGGGATGTATTCGTAAATATGAGCATTGGCAATCAGCAAAGCTTGCAGGAGATTCAATGTATAAAAGACAAACTCGATTTGCCTATGCTCAAAAAGCGTGTGCTATGGGTGTTTCATCGCCAGTGTCCTCCAAAAGGAGAATACAAATTCGAGATTAAGGTATTGTCTTGTGATGGTTTAATATTGACAGGAGCGCCTGTTTTATGTGAGATGAACAATGGCCGCCCTAAAGCTTCTGGAGAGTTTGAAATAGATGGTATAGAGATACCTTTCCGTTTGTTTTTTAATCCAGCGGCCATCTATGATTGTAATAAAATACTTACTGAAGACCGTCAGTTCGAATTGACGTTCAATTTACTCATTACTGATCCTTCGGATGACAATAAGGTGGTGCTTGAGGTGCAAGATTCTTTGATGGTGACAGTACAGCATTTTGATACTCATTTGCAATTTGGATTTCAGGCAAATTCCTTAAATGACCATTTGGTTTATAGCAAATCTGATATAAATATAAAGATTGGTAATCTGCATATTACCCATAATGCACATGATGTAAAACAGACTTGTATTCCATTACTGAAAAATATAAGATTTAAAGTCTATTCAGTTTTGCCTGGTGGTGATGATTTGAATACGAGTGATAAAGTGCTTCGTTTATCGCCAAATGATAATGGAACGCAGATATGCAAGATAGATGGCGGTTCAGAAGTCTCTATTTCAGAACTTAAAGCAGGTCAGAGTATTGATTTGCCAGTAGAATGGAACATGTCGGCTATCGACAACCCTCAAGGTGATTCGGATGTGTATCCGATTATAGCAAAACAAGAGGGTAGAGAACCCCAAAAAATAGAGGAGCAACATTTGTATAGAAATCGTACGCTTACTCGTTTTATGGCTACGATAAGTATGCCTCAGCTGAAGGGCAAGCCTTTGGTTAAGGATATCAGTTGGAGTGATGTTGACCCGAATCTTGGAAACTTGCTTTTGTCAAGTGATCAGAAAACAACTATCACTATGCTGTTTCAGAATCTTGCAGATGCTGATGACAGGCAGCATCCTGATGCTTCAGTGTTGTTGTGGGGCATGAAGATCGAAGAAATAACGGTGGATGCTAATAGTAATGGTTTGATATTGCAAGAGGGGAAGAGTCTATCTGATCTGGTTACCATCAATGTGGACGAAAAACAATGGTGGACGTTGAATCACCGCAATGGTACTTGTCGTGAGATTCTTCTAACCGTCTGGGGATCGGCTCTGAAAGCGATTATCCCAGATGCTGAAAAGCAGGAAACCTTTGTGGATTTGCATGTTAAATTGGAGTATCATGTCAAGAACGATCCGTTAGGAATCTATTACGATGATGTAAGTAAAGGGCAGATGAGCCAGGAAGATGGTCTTTGTCATCAGGTTATAAAAATACGTTTGATGCGTAAACCTCAGGAAGAATGGCTGTGTGTCGATTTTGGTACTTCTGCTGTTGTTGCTGCCTACGCACAGAGTCTTCTTTATGAAGACGAAGCTATTATCGACTTGAAAAGACAAAAAAAACAATTACTTGATAAGGTCTTTATAGGTGATGAAAAGTCTTTGATTACAGTCGATGATGAGAAAGATAATCTCATTGCCTCTACGATTTTCTTTAATAACCTCGAAAGAGAACAATGTGATTGCATGTATGTTTCTCCTACACCTGAAGCCTATAAGAACTATGCGCTTTGGTTTTCACCATCTGCTAATGCTGTGTATCAAGAGTATCAATTACCATGTCTGAAGACGATAATTGGTTATGAACATATTCCTGATATTTTTAGTGGTAATGCGAAGAAAATTGAGTATTATCAGTTTGATAATACCAGTGAGCATAATCTCGTGGCAAAGCAGTTATATGATGGGAATCAAGTGACGATGACAGTGGATATGGTTTCACAAATAGTTTATCGTCAGCTGTTCTGCCACTATTTGTCGGAACGCCTCGATGATAAGGGTAATCCTGAGACTCGTCCCTTCAACAAATTGGTGCTTTCCGTTCCCAATACATATACACCGATCAATACCAAAGCTGTAATAAAATTGGCTCGTGAAGCCATGCCCAGTCTCTATCCAGAGTATCTCTATACAGTGAGTGAGAGTGATGCTGTGGCTTGCTATTATTTGTCACATGCAAAGAAATTTTATGAAGAGAGTCATGATTTAGATAGTGGCTTACTTGAGAGCCTTGCTAAGAACGAGAACGTGCTTGTGTATGATATGGGGGCAGGTACGCTTGATTTGACGTGGTTTACTAAGAAATGTGACACCATGGGGAATACTGTAATGGCAGTGAAAGGAAAAATGGGCGTGAACAAAGCAGGAAATTATTTGGATTATGTATTGGCAGGAATCGTTGTCAGTCTATATGCAAATAAACTGACTACCAAGCAACAGAATAAAGACAAACTTCTTCAGACCATGAAAATGGCTCTTGATTTGAATATTGAGTCGAGTATCAAAAATAATTTTGATAGTAGAAATAGGAAGGCGCTGAAAGATTATGTTAAGGCTCTGAAGCGGTGTCTGGACCAGAAAGATCAACTTTTGACAAATTTAACAGTTGACGGGCAGCCGCTTAACCTGATTATTGACGGACTTCCTATTGACCTTGTTGATTGCAAGATATGTGATATTCTGCAACACCCAGATTTCCAACAATTTCTAAATGACATTACCAAGAAGGTCCTCGATGTTTTTGCCCTGCGTTTTGGTGAAAATGGAAAATTGAATGTAGATGTGCTTGTATTCTCTGGTCGAAGTACCAGTCTGAAGGCAATCCGTGAGGCCGTTGGTCAGCACATGGAAAACGTGCGTAGTAATGTGGAACAAAAACTACTCTATGCAGACATCTGTGGGAAACGCCTTTCATATGATGTAGAACAACAGGCAGGTGATAATAGTCAACTGAAGACTGTGGTCACGTTTGGAGCCTTAGCTTATGCTAATTATCAGCGACAATCTGATAAGTTTAAAATTGTAAGAGAACCATTCTATGCCACTTATGGTGTTGTTCTCAGAAGTAGCTCTGATGGAGATGTGTGGGTTCCATTGATAGGCAAGAATGTTGAGGGGATGACAGAAACAAATGGAACTTATGAGAGTCGTTCGGTGGAGATTCCTTCTAATGTGGATTGTATAGACTTGATACAGAGCTATAGTGCAAATGTGGAGGATGATTACAAGAATCATAACTTTGAAACTATTTCAAAACTTTCAGAGTTGTCAAACGATGGTAATCTCCAGGTGCAGCTCATTTATCGATACAGCTCCTTGGAAGATAATTCTGAATCTGTAATAACCTTTAAACGAGGATTGCAGGATGATGGCGTAGAACTGAATCCTCATGATGATTTCAACAACGAAACATTGCGCAAGAGTTTGTGGCCGCTCATTTTTGTACAAAAGAAAAAGAGATTTAAGTAAAATATAAAATAGTAGAACAATGAAGAGAATACAAAGATTAACGTTTGTGACGGTAAGTCTAATTGCTTTTTCGGTGACAACGGCATTGGCTCAGGCATCAGACACCTGTATTATAAGTATAGTAAAAACACATATGGAGTGTATTGTCAAGGCGGAAACATCAAACGTCTTTGTTCGTAAACCTGGCAACGGTGACCCGAAATATTATGTGTTTGTTACTGCTCCTGTGGTGGAATTCCTTACTAAAGACACGGTGAATGCTTTTTTCCTGATGGATGGACATCAAGAGGGAAAGGTGACGTGTTGGTCAAAGACTGAAGGTGAAGTTAAACAAGATAATGATATTATTCATCAACTTAATAAGACCAGGAAACCACGTAGGAACTGGTTACTGATAGAAAAATTAAGTCCGGCTACTGAGTTTGAGGTGAAGATTAGTGATGGTGATTCTCAGCCAATAGTATTAAATATGCGGATGTGTCATGGATGGAGTGATCGCAGCCTCTCTAATCTTAGTCTGAGTTATAGTATTGACAACAAGAATTTTGATAGGGTATTCCATAAAAAAGGAGATGATATTTGTACAGATCCTATAGAACTCGGAAATGGCATGAAATTGACTCGCCTGACCTTTGAGCGTAATGGGTTAAGAGATATGCAAATACTGGGTGCTTATTTTGATAGAGAGAGTGTTGCCCAATCGTTCTCTATCGACGGCTCTACTGTGAGTGCTGACGATTTGATGAAGAATGCAAACTTGAACATAGAATTGTCAGATAATAAACTAACAGCAGGAGAACATAAACTGGTAGTGAATTGTGAGGTGCTGACAAGGGAAGGACCTAAGAAGATTGGACTGAACATACCAGTTGTAGTTAAGGATAGTAATCAGTTTGCATGGGTAGGTATAGTTGTTGGTATTCTTTTGGTATCAGCTTTGTTGTGTTGGATATTTATTAAGATGTGTTTGCCCCGCTTGAAAAGAAAGGCAAGAATGAAGGAGATTTGTACACAACGGAATGCTCTTAAAACGTCACACTCAATAACTCCTGGTTCTTCTGAACAAGCTATGCCTTATACAGGTGCTACTGATAAAGCTAAGAAAGAACAAAAACAAGAAAGCAGTGATTGTCCAATAATGGATGATTATCGCAATAAATATGAAGAGTTATTGCAGAAATACCAGGTGTTTAAAGCTCAGAATGAGAAGTATGAAGCTCAAGTTACCTTAATGGAAAATAAAGTGCAAACCCTGCAGAAGTCTAATAATTCTTTGTCTGAGGTTAAAAAAATACTTCAGAGTAGTAATGTGAATCTTACTGGACAACTTAATCAAAATAAGCTAAAGCTGGAAGCTTATAAACAATCCATTGAAAAACAACGAACTCAAATTGATACATTGCAGAAGGAAGTAAATGATTTGACAGAAGATAGTAAGAACTGGCAGAACAAGTATATGGCTGATCACACCCAATTAGGTCGCTTGGAGGAAGAGCATAAAGCAAAAATAAGTGAAATGCAAAAACATACAAATGCTCTGATCTTCGAATACCAAAAAGAGTTGGATGATCAAAAGAACGCTTTTGAAGCACAATTAAAAGCCCTACACGAGAAAGCTGCCAATAACGAAAGTGCTCTAAAGAATAAGTATGAAAATGAGAAAATGGAATTGCAGAGTGCTTTTGAATCAGAAAAGGCCACACTAAAGAAAGAACATGAACGAGAGATTCAAGGCCTGAGAATTACAATTAGCGAGATTGGCAAGAACGCTAATGTGAGCAGGAATCGCTTAATTGAGCAGGAAGAAAATAGACTCTCTGATTCAAAGCAATTGCTTGATCAATTATTTAAGAATGTTCAGGACTCTTCTCAACGCTCAGAACTAGTTTGTTCAACCATTGCAAAAATGCAGTCAGACTTTGAAGATTTATATGAGATGTTCGAAGATTATAAGACTGACGAATGGTCATTGCCAGAAACAAACATAGAACAGGTGAAGAACAATCTTCAGACAATGTTCGTACGGTCTTTACGTACTTCTGGTTGGATGAATAACGCTGCTGTATTGCATAGCTATAGTCGCATACCAGAACTATGCAGACTGTTGAAGGACTATGGAATAGATGCTCCGATAATTGAACAGTTATATATGCGGATTTCTGCTTTGTTGGGTATGGTTGGCATGGCCATCAATGCTCCTGCTGTTTTAGCCACCAATTTTGTTGAAGCGTTTTACAACTTTGAGAATGCTGATGTTTGGATTGATAAGTTTTTCCCTCATTTGTTAAGGCGTGACTATTCTCACAAAATCTTCGATATTGTTAGGGTTGGATATATCATGGGGGATAAAGAAGAAAAACCTATTGTGCAGTTTTAATGGGAAATGATTTGTTGAATAACGTAACGATATAGAATATGAGACTGATAACAATATTAATCGCTGGGAGATGTAATCACGTACTTGATTTCGATGCTGCTCTTAGAGCAGATGATGCTCCTGAGACATATGTACTTTCTCAAGAGGGTGTATCAACTCAACTTTTTGAGTTTTACAATGCATTAGACGTTGATTGTAAGTCATCAAATAATAGGTTTGATGACGATGACGACGTTATAGGCAGAGGTGTACAGAATAAAGATGTTTTTCCAGTGCTGCTACAGGATGATTCTTCGCAACAACAGGTATATATAGAGGCAATTAATTTGAGTGATAAAACTATACAAATCGTGTTGACTACCAGTCAATTGTCTGCTTTGCCCAAGATAAACACAAAAGAATTGCGTCTTGTTTATAATGAAGAAGGGACTATGCTGGGGTTGTGCTTGATTCATGATCAGGCGGGAATTAGACATCTCAATGTACAATTTATATTGAAAGATGGGGGCGATTTCCAGCAGACTCGTGATTTCAAATTAAGTATTGCACCATATGATAGTATTAGAGATATAGTTCTTGACTTTGGCTCTGAAGCCTCACAAATGGCTATCTTTGACGATGGAATGGATATTAATGATATCTGTAGGATATTTCCTCAGATGAAAGAATTAATAGGCCAATTGGAAACGTTGCCGGAAAGAGGAACTTCTCCTGAAACAAATAAGTCTTCAGTAGGAGAAGAAAAAAAACAAGAGGGAAAAGCGTATTTACAACAGGATAATCATACAGATTATTTATATCGTTCCATCTTTTTTACCAATCCTCATGCAACTGCTGGCCTCTCGCCAGTTCCAGATTTTGATGCTGAAAAGAGTAAAGCTAACAAGGCCAATCTTTATACACTTACAACAGAAATGGAGGCACAAAATTTGCAAGATGACGGATACATACAAATGCCAAATGTGAAGATTTCTGGATTTGGAGGCATAAAGGAGCCGCTTATAGCAGGAAAGCCTTTGTCTAAGTTCAGTGATTCATTTTTCTATCGTGCTACTATTAACCGCTTTGTTTTGAATGGCTTGTTGAATGCTGATACGGAATGTGTACGTCTTTATGTGCTTATGCCCAATGTTTACTCTCATTTTGATGTTTGTAATCGACTTCGTATGCTTCGAAAGGATATTAAAGAAATGATTGGGCAAACAGAAAGTGGAAATACTGGTAAAAAAGGTGGTACTGAAGCAGAAGATACAAAACGAGAAAATTTGAAACAAAGGCTGAATGTTAGGGCGGTTGAACTAATTGTGGTGTCAGAAAGTGACGCTTCACTTCTTGGTGCGCTTGACATTCTGACAGATGTGAATAACAAAAAATTTCTGCCAGGATGTTATCTGCTTATAGATGCAGGAAAGGGAACGACAGATTTCTCCATTGTGGAGTATATGGAAGAACCCGAAGTGAAACTTGTGAGTATGTATCGTTCAGGAATTATTGGAGCAGGCAACGCCTTGACTTATGCTCACTTGTTTGCCTTGCTTCATGATTATATGGCCCAGGTGTTCCAAAAGGAATACACACCTATTCAGTTATGCGATTTTGTATATAATAGAATAATGAAAGGTGGTGATGTTGCAAAAGTGCGAAAACTCATGGAGGCCATTGATACTTATAAGATTGCGGTCAGCAAGGATTGTGATCAACTAAAATTTGGTGAACGTTTTAAGGCCAATGAGAACTTGGGTAATTCTACCTATTCGACAGAGGAAAAAGAAAAAATGAATATAGATAGTTTGACCCTTGACTCTTTCTTGGCTTTTTCTCAAGCTTGTGTTAAAGAGGGGCTTAGAGAGTACAGACCTTTATCAGAGGAGGGGAAACGCTACATTGATGGTATGCTTGGCCAGATTACAAAGGAGGTATGCATCAAACTTAAAATAACCAATGCTCCAGAATTCAAAAATATAAAAGGGGTATTTTTTGCTGGTCGGGCATTTCGCGATTTTCGTTTACGTGAGGCTATGCTCAAAGCATTAAGCAATATTACTACAAACGAGATGGTTTATCTTGATACGGATCACTTGGCGTATGATGAAAAAAATATTTGTTTGTTTATTCGTGGACAACTACTGGAGGGTATTGCTAATAATCGTATGTACAGTCATCCTTATTCGATGATAAGTCAGGCTAATAATAAACGTGAAGACGAAGACGAATCAAAGAAAGAAGGCTGTGTAAGCAGGCTTGGGAGATATTTAATCGATATCTTTGGAAAGAAATCATTAAAGGATCGTGCAGATAAAATCAGTAGTGCTCTTGACTATGTTGATGATGAAAATGATACGGAGGAGTATGACTTTGTCGCATCATTATCACAACAGTCAGGTCTGGCCTATGGCTATGATATTGAAATCTTCAATAAGAGTAGAGATCGCATTTTAATAGGTAATAGACGCTATAGTACAGGTGATTTATGCGGTCGCCTGAAGCTGTTCTATGCTGGTGAAGTGGTATATTTACGATCAGAAAAGGGGCGCTGCGTAAAAATTACTCCACAAATGTCCGGTGCTAATATGGAAAAATCTCCTCTTACATTTGCTACTTTGTTCCCCTATTTGAAGGCTGATAATAGTGGCGATATCTATGTCGGTTTTGCAGATGCTCCCCATAAGGAAGAATCATCTAAAGGCTTAGAAGGAGATGAAAAAGATGTGATTTCTTCGGATCAATCAATCAGTACTAATGATACTAACGATCACGAAACTGACGATTCGGAACTTGAAAAACTGAAATCTGCATCAGAAGAATTTACGAAACATTAGTCATAATAAAAAGCCAATTGATATATGGAACAACATAATGATATTCTTTCACTTTGGCCATATCTGCTGATAATCGTTGTCTTGTTTGTGGCAGTATTGGTATTGGCCGTGTGTCTGAGGTCTATGATACGCCAGAACCAAAAGCTGCAGAAGCAGGCCGATGACTATGAGAAAATGCGGCAAAAATGTGAAACCTATAAGACTCTGGCTAGAGATATGAAACCCGCAACCGATATAGTGAACGGAATGCGGCGCGACTTGGTTGAAGCCGTCAAAGCCGAATCCCCTCTGTCTTATGTTGCTGATAAACTATTGATAAGAATTAAGAATAGTGATACCACGAAGTCTTTGGATTTTATTTCTAACAAGGCAGCAGATGCAGAACTTGCCATCAGGGACAAGATAGTGATCAAACAGCTTCAGAAGAAAATTGGTGATCTTATCGATGGTGATCTGCAGCAGCAGGAACCACCAGGGGATACAGCAATTCAGCGTACTAATCGAGGAAAATTCATTGCTATGGCTATGATGGCTTTTGATGTGGTTGAGAGTATTGACAATCCGAATGCTTCAGAAAATTGGCAGGGGCTTAATGTTAAACTTATGACGGGAGAGTTACTTCCTGAAGAGGTGCGTGAGCAAGCAGAAAAAACTCATGAAACCTTGCGGAACCAATCAGAGACATGGGCACGAACCCTACAGAGTGCTTTGCGTACGGGTGTAGATCTTAATGAAGACCAATTACTGCTTATGCGTGGTCACTTGTTCAAAGGCTATCAGATGGATGATAATTAATAACCTTTAATATGAACGTCACATGAAGAAAATTAATAAATGGATTGTTTGCATAGTTTTCATCTTGTTTCTTTTGGTGGGGTGGATTGTTTACAGATATTTCACCATGAACTTTGCGTTTTTAGGAGCGATCTACATCGTCTCCTTGTTGATATTCGGCATTTTCTATCATCATGCATCTTATCGAAATAGTCGCAAAGGAACGTTTGAATTTGAAGGTTATGTCGGTGCATTATTCGCTGCTGTCTTATTGGTGCTCCTTGGGGCTATAAGTGTAGCAACTCTCAATCGGTACTTCTACGCCGATAAAGATGTTTATCGTAATATAGATCATCATGCGATGCGGCTTGATGGAATATCCATTGTCAATCCTTTGGGATTCATGGTTGCTGGCAATAGCCCCCGTGCATTCTTTGATGATGAAAGTATTGGTGGGGAGGTTGTTGTTAGCCGTATATCAAGTGATTCTGTCAGATTGCGTTTAGTTGATTTTCGCCGTGCATTTTATATGAACGAATATGATGGAAAAGGTATTAATTATAAACGATCATTGCTCAACGCTCGTTCGTTGCCACATTTTAGCGAGAATCAGCGTTTACAGATGCAAATGGCTGATCATTCTGTTTACGAACTATATATTGAAGTAATAGATAAAGATTCTGTAGATTATCATATTGTAATGCCTGATGGCAATGAGGTGATCAGTGATGAACATCGATTCTTGACCAAAGGCCTTCCATTCAATATGATCATGCGTGGAGTGAATATACCAGAGGGTGATTTTTCGGATTTGCATTTAGTTCGCGACACTATAGACACTCAAGTAAAGAAAAAGGAACAGATTGAGGTATATAAAAACGTCAACTATTGTGTAGAGGTCCAGAATTTCAGACCAGAAGGTAATTATGTAGTTCAAATGCGTGCCGATAACAATGGTCAGTGGACGAATATACGTGAACATTCAGTTGATTCGTTGAGCATACCTTACAAAGCAGTATTTGGGATAGGCTACGATGTTAACTCAACTCGGCCAGTTTATTTCACCCAACATCATCCGTGGATGGGACGTGGACATTTGGCTCTGCTTTATAAGATGCCTCTTTACCACTATTTGTCACAAACTCCAGAGAAAGGCTATAGTAGTGTCTCGGTGCGTACGTCTCTTGCTACTGACCAGGAAAATATATCCACCTTACCTGATAATATCTTGTTGTTTGATGTGTTTAGCGATTCTCATAATCAGAACAACATGCAACCTTTTAGCCTTTCGTTTGTAGCAGGAGAGACAAATCGGGCGCTAAAATTCAATTACAAGGTAGATGGACAGCCTCAGTTGACAACAAAGTCTGGTGACAGATTCCTGGGCACGACTGCAATCCGAAACAATAATGTAGAATGGCTTGCTAGCGTGGAGAATTTAAAAGAGACATCTCCCTATCAGGCACATACGATTAAAAAGTACGTGATGTGGTTCGCTGTTGTACTTGCTATATTGCTAATTGTTGGCACATTGCGAAAGATGAACAACAAAGATGCCGTGCGCCATCAAACTTTTACCATTGTTGAATTAGTGGCTTATGCTGTGACACTGTATTTAGTAACCTTCCGCTGGTTCTTGCTGTGGCGTACTTCAGTTTTTCCTCCAGTTGAGAATGTAAGCTATTACCAGTTCTATGGCATATTCCGTAATGCTGACAAAGGCCAATTACTTATTATAATGATGACAACCATGGTGGTTGTTGTCTTTTTTGCAAAATTATGGATGCGGTATAGTTGGGCAAGGAAAATAAGTACTTGGTATAAAATGAGGGCTCCATGGTTTAGCTGGCTAAATAAAGGTTGGGTATTTTTTGTTTTTGCATTATTATATACTGCCGCAGGCATAGCTTTGGCTTATTTGAAAAAGAGTTCTCCATCTTTGTGTATTACTATACCAGTATTGGTTTATTTCTTAAATTCTGTTATTATTGACAAGGCGTTGTCGTCCCATTCACGTATCACTAAAGAAGATCAGGAGTATGGATCTGATAAGACACCTGTAAAATGGTTTGGAGTCCCGATGAAACTATTCTGTAACCATCTTCTAAATTCAATGGTTATAAGCCTTGTAATGTTGGTGTTGATAGACTCAGGTTATGGCATATTGTTCTTTACTTTTAGCTTGTTCTGGATCATATGGCTGTTGCAAAGCCATGTAGGCTATTTCCTTGATTCGAAATCCAGACGAGGTAGGCTTTTTATAATATCTGTATCTTTGTTTGCCGTGGCATTGATATTCCGTTTTTATAAACGTCTTATCAAGTTTGCTAGTCAAACGGATTTGACAAGCTTGTTGCCTTATTTGGCTGTAACAGGTATCATAGTAGCGTTGGTTTTGATATGGATTCTAAAATTACGTTGTAACGCAATATCTAAAGTTATAGTCGCATGTGGATTTGCGATTATCTTTGCAGGAGCTGGATATGCTTTCCAGCATTATCTTAACGATACTGGAAAACATACAGCTCAGCGTATTGCTGTGCATTTTTCAGAGCCGGAGGAAGTCATGCGGCGTATAGAAACTGACGGGGCAGAACGCCGATATTTGCAAGCTGCACTCAACCATATGATTATAGGCGAATATACTAATCGTGGTGAAAATGTGGCTCTTTGGGGTGAAAATGGCCATGGCTATTTCAAAATGCAACCTCATTCTTTGATAGGTGCCCTTTGGAATGCGCAATTGACGGATATCTCTTTGGTGAGATTTGTCATAGCTGAACATAGTGAGTACTTGCCTCTTGTATTGGTTGTATTATTTTTGTTGATGATTGTGTGTGCAGCATTGCAGCCTGCTTATCATCGATGGGCACGTTCGCTGCTGATACAGATTCCGTTGCTTCTTTTCGTTCATTCGCTCCTTATATGGATGGCAACGACTCAACGTTTCATTTTCCTTGGACAGGACTTTCCTATGGTGAGTATCAACTCCAAACTGACTCTGATTTATTATTTTGGACTTGTTCTTGTATGGATAGTTGTTGCAATCTATGAACATACTAATTACTATAAAATATATAAGAACAGACCAGATAATCTAAGGAATAATAATAAGACAGATGCTGACCATTGGCGTTTCCGTTTTGCATTCCAAGATTCATGGCGTGTTGCAGCAGTTCTGATCTTCTGTCTGCTGGGTGCTGCTACTGCCGATCGGAATGTGGAACACCATTCTCTCAAGTTGACCGAATTGATGATACAATTCACAACGGTTATTAATGATCAAGTGAATCCACGTTTGTTGGAATATCAGGAAAATAATCACAGAAATATCCCATTGCGACGCGATATGTCTGGATCAATGCGTCAGTTTAGTGAACAGCAGCATATTGATAGCCTGTTTGCTGATTTTCCATTTGGAAGGCGCCTTTGGCAGCATTTTGTAGAGCATGAAAGTCGAAACAATTCTTCAAAACTTGTGCTCTATGCCCGGCTGAATCGTCAACATAGAGTACAATTGAAAACAAATAATTTCTTTTATAATCGTTCATTGCCTAAGCTCGTTGATGACCAGTGGCAGGGAAATCTGGTTGCGGTAGGCGACACAGTGGCAGATTGGCGGCTTGATCCTCGGACAACAGGTGGTTTGACAGCATATCGATTGCCTTCTGATTGGATGAGTGATGGGAAAGAGCGTACTGTTGTTAGTTGCTTAGAGCCTCAAATAGAACTTATTTCACCAACAAGTGAATTTACTATGCGGAGAGGAATAACATCTGCGGCTCTTATCGATGAGCATTCACGTACTAATCATCCGCAAGATACAGAATTACAACGCGTCATTCTGCATCGACAGTACTTTGCTCGCAATGTAATGGTCAATAGTAATCGTATGTTCTTTTTTCCACAAGGAGCCTCAATGTTCTGGGTGAAAAACCTGGCTGACGAGTTGTTCGTTCAGAAGAATAATATAAAAAAAGAACTACGTAAACCTACTTACAATGCTGACGTTGTTATTACTTTGTCAGAACCGCTGACACAGGAAATATATCAGCATTTAGCAACTATAAATGTAGATCAGAGTAGTGTCATTGTGGCTAATGGAAATGGCGATGTTATGGCTCTGGTGAGTCGAGACAGACATTATCAACTTGATCCCAATGACCGTCATATCATACGTCGTATGACCGACAGTCTGGAAATGTATGGACTGACAGGAACCAGTACCGAGCGACAGATGTTTGGCAATTTGAATCTGATGCATATCAAAGATGGACCGGGATCTTCTCAGAAGCCTCTTGTTTGGACTGCTGTTGCCTCACAGTTGGACATGGATTGGGAACATTTGATGGTAGATAGTTACGATGGTCGAATGGAGGAAGTTGGAGGGCATTATATTATTAATGAGTGGAATGGCAGGAATTTTATTCAAAACCATCCATTCAGACCGCTTACTAGTGATGAACATGGTGGTGCAGCAGTTTCAGTACGCGATTATATGACTTATTCTAGTAATGTTTATAATGGTTTGATGGCATATATAGGCTCTTTCCCCTTTAGCATGTTATCCGCAAATGGTTTTACCAACATCTCACCAACAAAGGATGAACAAACTCTTTTTGCTCGTATTAGCGATCGTGAGTTGCAAAATACAGAGCAGTATCGTCATCGATTCCCCGTATTGCGGCGTGATGGTAACAGATTTACGCTTAATAAACAGTTCAATTCGGACGATCAGCCAAGTTGTTTACTTGTTAGTTCTATGCATGACATGTTCTTCCGTAACGATACCGTGGACGATTTTCGTCGTGTCCGATATGCCAGCCCTTTAAGTAGTGGTCTTAATTCCGATTCTGTTCATATATCATATGCCTTTGTTGAGAACTCTTATTTGAACTCACGTCAAGGGGCTACTGACCGTGTGTTACTTGAAAATGCCATTCGTCAAACTGCCATTGGCGCACAGAAGATCTGGGAGGTTACCCCGTGGAAAATGGCTGAGAGTTTTGGACGTATGGCCTCTCTGAACCGAAGTTTCTATTTGAGTGTTCTAAAACGGAGACCACCTTCTTATCATCGCTTTGAGAACCTATCGCGCGGATATTGCGATGCGCGTCCACTGCAGATGAAAGGCATGAGTGATGTTTTTACAGACCCTCAAGGTACTGCTTCTGGCCGTCCCGGAAGGCCCAAAACAGGTTTAATCTTGGGTATGCATCAAGCACCAGAAGGACAGTCGAATCAATTAGGTGGATATTATATATATGCTAAGACTGGTACGATAGGCGAAAATAATAATGATAGGCATCGTTTTGGCGTTATTATCACGAATCAAGATTTGGCTCAGACTTCAGTTGATGATTTGGCCGATCTTCGTTTTGTGGTCATATATTTTACGGTTTCGACAAATGCAAGATGGAATATGTATGCAGAAGTGATACGTTCCGTGATGGACTCGCCAGAATTTATAAGTTACATGATTCAATAAAAGTAAATAATGGAAAGAAGATATAAGTTCTTTAGTGAAATGTCTTCCAATGAGCTTGTTGGATGGGCATTTATCTGTACGGTTTTATTAGCCGTATCTGTCGGCATCGGTTTTTTATCAATGCGTACTCCGCCTACTTTAGATGCTCAAGAAGTAAAAGCTGAGGAGGAAGTACTAACTGTAAATATGGTTCCATCTGTACTTATGGGAGCATTAGAAGAAAATGCTAATGATTGGTGCGACGTATCACGTACAATACCACTGATAGGTGACGTAGTTATTTGTAGCCGAACTGGTGATACAGGAGCACAAATCTTTGATATCATGATGTTAACTGATAGTATGGCGCCTAAGATGGCAGATGAGTTTCCGCATCTGTTTGAGTATAAAGAAAAGAATGGCATAAAGTCTTTTAAGATGTCTGCTAATGCTCAATCCGTCACCGTCCCTGTTTGGCTGGTAAAACTACTAATAGACAAGGACATTTTGAAACTTCCAGATGACAAAAGTGATCAATGATTTGTAGTAATGAGAAATATAGGTTATAAAATTGGACTGGTATTGCTAATTTTATTTGGCATAGAATTGCTTTTGACAGGTTGGCCAGTGGCAAAGCGTTTTTTTGAAATCATAAATCGCTATAAGTGGGTTGGTGTCGGCATAGCAGCCTACTCGCTGATTTACTATCTCATCACACGTTACAGGAACTCCGTCAAAACGATTGATGGTAATCGTGATTTCATGGAGACTTTCTCTCATGAACTGACCCATGCCATAGTGGCTATCCTGTGCATGAGAAAGATTACAAAATTCCATGTAGAGAGGAAGAACGGCGTAGTCTGGATGACGGGTGGCAAATGGACTGAGGCTATCATTACTCTTTCCCCTTATTGTCTGCCAATTTTCACATTGATTATGCTCTTTCTCTGGAGCCTTGTTGCCACACGTTCATTAGTAGCCAACGATGGGCTGATGTCCTTTGATATTATTATTGGAATGACTATGTCATTTCATGTTTTATGCTTTTGGGATCAAACTGGTGATTTTCAGTCAGACATCAAACAATTCCACAAGTTCTTCTCATATACTTTTATCTGGATATTCCGGCTCTTGATGCTGCTGATTATCCTACTCTGTTATATGCCGGATAGGCATACAGGTCAGCCCTTGAAACTATGGGGAGCTTTTTGGTATCTGATTGTACAACTGTGGAATGATATTATGGCATTATTTTAATTCTAAATGATTAACATTTTAGAAACTGTTACCAATTAGTATTAACTTTTAAATATTTATTTTATGTTACATCACACTAATTTAAAGTTTAACGAGAAACTTGAGAATCGGGCAAGTAACTCTACACAGTACGTTGTGCTACATCACTCAGAGGTTGTGACACGTCACACAATTGAGGACATCCACAAGTGGCACCTGAACAAGAAGTGGGCCGGAGTGGCCTATCACTACTACATCGACAAGGATGGTGAAATATTTGAGGGCCGTCCAAAGGATACTGTCGGTGCCCATGCTTACGGCTTCAACCAAAAGTCTGTGGGTATCTGTTTTGAAGGTGACTTCAACAAAGAGAAGATTGGTCAGAAGCAATTAGATGCTGCCGTAATGCTTTCCGCCTTGCTCAGCCTTGCATACAACAACGCCAAGGTAATCCGCCATAGCGAATTAGTAAAGGAAAAGGACTGCCCAGGACTGAATTTCCCGTTTGACAGTTTCTATAGCAAGGTGGATGAGTGCAAGAAACAGTTGGTTGCACTCTTCGGTAAAGATTTCAGCTATAGCAAGATCCTGGATTTGATTTAATGGCAATGAAGTATCTCCGTGGAATATTGTTTTTCGTTTTGGTAACGGCATTTGCTACGAGCAATGCTGTTACCAATAGGGTAAAAATGCTGCAGCGAAATTCGTCATCGCATTTCACGGAGGGCAGGATGAAATCATTTCTTGAGGATTTCTGTCGTGAAAGATATGAGGACTGTTTTCCTGAAAGACTGTACATAAACGGAAGTCTTGCAATCACCTCTTTCAAAAAAACAAGAACAAAGTATGAAGTATCAGGAACTCACTCTTTTCAAGGAAAGGCAATACTCGGTTTCCGAAATAGCTACAAAGACATACGCTTTAAGACTTTCGTGACACCTCAAAAGCATTTTATTAAGGTGGAGTTCCATAAATGGTTTGTTCCTAACTTTCCAGGGGAGGACGGACATTGGGAAATAGCCGTTGAGTATGTGCCTGTTGGCAAACCAAAGGTGGCTCTTGTGCTTGGTGGCGGTGGTGC
>Ga0326513_10000691_pt1 | contig 28748 bp, 40 predicted proteins | sample 2_2465_0518_D_FD_203654 | JGI IMG/M metagenome (GOLD analysis project Ga0326513, IMG submission 203654) | Bovine rumen microbial communities from UC Davis, California, United States - 2_2465_0518 | ecosystem: Host-associated > Mammals > Digestive system > Stomach > Rumen | place: USA...
AGGCTCTCAAGAATGCTTTAGATTGGAGGGAAATTGATGATGACTAAGATAGAAAAAGATCTGATTCTGGAAGAACTATGTGCATTCTTACCATATGATATTACTGTTGAGATTGAATGGGCTCCAGTAGATCATCCGGATAAGATTATAGTAACCACTAGAAAGCTTATTGAGTCAGATATTAGAGACTTTAGACTATCTGATACTGATTTACAGCCCTGGGTTTTGATAAAAAGTATAAAGCCATATCTTCGCCCACTAAGTAGTATGACAGACAAAGAGATGGAAGAGATGCATGCGGTACTATCACCAAAAGGAACAGCACAGTATAAATGTGATAGGATAGAAACTCCGATAAGTCATTTTGGTGATATGATTCCATATGAATATATGAGAAGAGTCGTTAGATACTTGAGATCTAAACACTTTGACTGTGGAAAATTAATTGATATAGGTTTAGCAAATATTAAAAATTGATTATAACTATGACTATTTATGATTTACAGGTAGGAGATTGGGTCAATGTACGTCAATTTCCACACGGAAAAAATTTAATTCCAGTAAGAGTAAGTTCTTTAGCTGGAGGTGATTTAAATAGCAGGGGTGAGGGAGTAGTTGATGTCCTTGTTCCTAGAGTAACAGAAGGACAGGTGATTTCATCCCGCACCAGTGATAATTGCTATCCAATCCCAATAACAAAAGAAATATTGGATAAAAATGGATTTGATGTTAGAGATTCGAGTGAAGCTAAATTTTTAGTAGATGAAGGTAATACTACGGTCACTAATATTACAATTAAGTTTCATCAAGGAGATATGATCCTCTTACTCAGAGTTTATGATCAATACCAAAGAGTAGAGATGAAAATTCAGTATGTTCATGAACTTCAGCAAGCTATGCGATTATTAAAAGTTAATAAAGATATAGTTTTATAAGATGACTGAAATCTATTGGATAACTAGATTGGGATTAATTTTTGACATTGCGTTAGCGTGTGTGATTCTTAGTGGAATAGCCACATTTGCATACAATCTTTGGTTCTTCTTAGATTGTGATGAGCGACCAAAGAAAAGTGGGAAAGTTACTAGATGCTTGTGGATAACTTTTATTACCTCACTAGTATTGGTAATATTTATTCCAAATAAGAAGGATTTACTTCTAATGTATACTGTTGGTAATACTATCGACTTCGTTGAAAAGAATCCAACTGCTCAGAAGATTCCTGACAAAATTGTTGATTGTTTAGATAAATATTTAGAAGAGAAAAATGAAAATGACGATTGAGGATCTAAGGAAGGTAATTAAAAATCTGGAATCGAGAGGTTATCGAAAAAACTTTGAGGAAGGAGATCTATTTAAGCCTAATCAAAGTGGATATTTCAATTACTATTATAAAGTAATTGATCGAGGAGTAGATAAGTATGGTGATTCCAGAGCCATTAATCAACTTTTGTTTCGTGTCTGGTCGTTATATGAATTTCGTGATAGAATAAAATCAGACTCATTGTATTCACTCGAACCCGTTATAAGTTTTAGTCGGGAAATAGATGAGAGAATCGATATTAGTCTGCAATATCCCGAAAGAGATATTGATGAGTTGGAGAAAATCGCCAAAGATCTCGGTGAGTGGATTAAAGAAAATATTAAACTTGTTGAAAAATAATGGCAGATTCACGGGATAAAGATATGAGGCGGTGGAGAGAAGAATGTCTTGCTTTAGTACTAGGACATGCAACCATCAGTAGAGAACGAATGCCCGATGGTTTAGATATCGCCAGTTATAAGGCAGGGTTTGAGGATGGTTTCTTCTGTGCTGATCATAGTATGGTAGATAAAGCCTCTAAATATCTACGAAAAATAGTAGATACACCAGCATTAGAACTAGATGATAATCAGATCATAAAAAATTTCAAAAAAGAAATGTTAGGAGAAGATGACACGAGAACAAGCAAAACAGATAGCATTGATTGAACTTAAAGAGATGCTTAAGAAGCATGATATTGACGAGATATATCAGATGTGCCCCAAGCCTGGAAAGAATTCTTGGACATTTCGTGAGGAACTACAGGCTGTGATACTTGACGAACCCCTACTTTCGCTTGACCACAACTTTATTGACGATGTGCTGCTTCGTGAAAAACATCTTCAACGGCAGGGAAAGTCACTATTTGATGATCCTAAATATGAAGCTGTCAAGAACGGTACTACGAGTACTGATCTAATATATTGGGATATTATCTGTAATGACAAATTCGGTGCACTTCCAGATACGATGACAGATGGAGAAAAAGAAGAAGTTAGAAAAATGATTGAAAAAAAGGAGAAAGAATAATGGAAGTAGATGGCGGAATAGTTGCGGGAATTATTATGTGATAATTAAAAAAAATAAAAATAAAGTACTTATTTGGTTAAGTACTCTATTTTTTTTATTCTCTAGATGGAATCTCGTTTCTTACATGGACAGTCTTCTGAGTGACAAATACCATTATAATTAATATGTGAATTTCCCTCTAAGAGAATATATTCATGATTCCCTATTTTTCGTATATTATATGCACAGTCTGGGAGTGTATTCTCAACTTTAATTGGTTCTTTCTCTTCTTCTGATGTTACACTTCTTATTATAGCATAAATTAATAGGGCAAGTCCAAACGATAATACTAATAGTGTTATTGCCGTTAAACAAATTTTTCTAGTTTGTGCTGAAATTTTCATTTAAACCTATAGCTCTACTTTCTATTACCTGCTTCAAGAATTGGCAGATTCCCTTCTGTTGGAATATAAATTACCGTTTTGTTATTTAAGTCAGATTGTTGACGAACCCACAGGTATTGGATGTACGTAGGTGTCAACGATCCATCCTCAATTTTAATTGCTTCGGCTGCGCCTTTAGCACGTTCCACTTCAGCCTTGGCATTCAATTTTTCAGCTTCGAGGTTAGCTTTGGCTTCCTCGATTTTAATTTTCCGGTTCTGTTCGGCCTTAGCATATTCAGCCTTACCAGACATTTCCTGCTGCCATACCTCATATCTTGGACAGCCAAACATTAAACCTCCAATAACCAGGCAAACAATGAATACGAAAATGCTGCCCCATTTCAGATAATACTTACTTTCTGATGTCATTTTTAAAAATTTTTTTAAATTAATTATTATTCTAGTTTATATTTATCCCAAGAATTATAGATTAACATATCAAGTCCAATGAATTTGCAAGTATTTTTATCCTCCACTAATTCATCGGGATCTATAGATACTATTGTATGTCCTCCTAAGAGAAGACTTTTGTCTATATCACTAAAAGACTCTTCCTTATTGGAGAGTTCACTAACATGATGAGCATGGTAGTGTCCATAGAACCAATACTTAGGTTTGCTTTTCTTAAGTAAGTCAAAATATAATTTCCCCAATAAAACTCTATCAGCCCTAGATTTTTCATCCAGTTCATCATCCATCCAAGATATTCGTTCATATTTCGGTGGACAGAACATAGGAGCACAGTGAGTAATGACAACATCAATGTTTTTACAAACTAGTTTATCGTAGGGAATTATATTTTCTCCTTCCCACCAGGTTTCTCCGGCGATTCTATAAATTTTATCGACCGACGATGCCCCACCAACACATAGGATATTATGATTATCTATATGTAATACTTCATAATCGTGTACTAAGTGAACGTGGGGAAAATTTTTCAAATTATCTGGAGTGACATTGAAATAAAATGGATTATCGTGATTTCCTCTAACTAGATAAAGCTGTATATTGTTTTTAGATAACCTCTTTTCCATATCTTTAAAGGTGTCGAGGTAGTATCCAGGTTTATAAAATCCCATTCCAATATCACCAGCTACGATAACACTGCAATTCTTTAGTTTCTCACGTTGATTTATTATAAACATGAGAGGTAAGAATTCACCGTGAATATCTCCAGTTATATAGATACCATTACTCTTCATCTTTCTTAATTTCTACTGGTTTTAGTCTATCCTTAAGATCATTAATAAGTTTCTCAGTATTTAGACCGTCTCGTGAAATATAATTATTTATCTTCATCCTTAGCCAATCATAGATAGTGTTGGTAATATATCTTTTCATCCAAACTGCCCCTGCATAATATGCATCAGCAATCTCTTCGAGATAGACTGGATCAATTATTCCACATTTTTCTCGATAATGCTTATAATCAAGTGATTTAGTATCTGCAATAGGATCGTCTTCTGGCAATTCACCTGGAAATAATGGAGGTAATTCTCTATTATCGTATTTCATATTATATTCAGAAGCTTCACATTCTTTGAGAAAATATGCCTTATCTTCATTCAAAATCCGCAATACCCCATGAACCTCTACCTGTCCATCTTCGCACTGATATATATCGGATGCATTTAATGAGAATGGGCCAGGTTCAATAAAACTCTCTTGTATTGCTGGTTCAAGTTTTTTCTCCCTAAAGAGATAATCCCTAACTTCATCTAATGTACGGAATACCTCAGTAAGATTTACCAGTTCCATTAATTCTTGTACTTTCATTTTAATATTATTCTATATTTTCACATATAAGGAAAATAAGAGAAAGAGAATACCACTTAAAGTATTCTCTTCTAATATTTTAGCACTCTTTTAAAGTACCGTCTTCATTATACCTCTTATAGTAACCTCTTACCCAGGCCACTCCTCTTTCATTCAAAAATTCATCTTTAAACGAGGGTCCGAGATCAATTACATTAAGATAATTAAAGGTTATATTTTCATACGACGTGTTGAGTATCGTTGCTAATTTTCCATCTTTGTTTTTGAAAAATAGTCTAACGTATTCATATTTATCATCTTCCTCTGAATCTTTATTCGTTTTTACTCGAATATATTCTGTATGTTCGTATACTTCAGTTTTTGGATCAAACTCATCTCCCTGTTTTCTTGGGGTTACTCGTATTAATATTTCGACGTCGGATAGTAATTTATTATCTATATCCCAACTATAACTATATCTACTTCTTTTAATAAGTTTAAATAATTTGTCTGATTTTATGTCTAGGTAATAAAATCTTAAATTCTCCTCAAGTCCAATATTAAGTTCCTTGAACCCCTGTTGAAGTATTTCATAATCATCTAAGGGAATACTTTTATGGCTGGTCCAATGATTTTGAAAAGTCTTTCTGGCATCGATTAAACTTATAGTTTTCTTATCTTCACTATATTGATCAGCATAATTAAGATACCATAATATACTTTCCCAATAGTTATCTTGGTGATCCGGGGTAGTACAGTTATTGTTGCAATATACTTCTGGAGCTGTGATTACCAGTGAAAATTGCCAACAAGTTTCATAATCTCGTCCAAAGAATATTATAAAGTATCCGGGCCTCTCATAACGTGGAGAATCATACTTATCTTTCCACATTATATTACTGCTCATCATGTGAATTGGAAACCATTTAGGTGTTCTCCATTTAAGATATTCAGTTGATGCCATGGGCCAGTATCCTTTTATAGTAAAGTCCCTAGCTTTTCCAAACTTCGTATAGAACGGTTTACCTACGTATTTCTTCATTGGTCCAAAGTACCAATGAAATTTAGGTTTCCGAAAATATTTTCTAGCTTTCCACCAAGTTGCAAAAGGACATTGAAGATATTTATGATATTTTCCAATGTCTATGTGCAAGGTCATTGTTCTCCAGTTATATGATATTGGTAATTTCATACAAACACTACTTTTAATTGATCATCTGTTTCTCGTTTCAAGCAGTCATATAAATAATTATCATCGTAGAGATTATAGAATAGCCAAGGAATATTAGCTGCTACTTCCCACTGTTTTTTTGTTTTGCAAGATTCTATAACTTTTCGACACTTTAAAAATGCGTCATATTTATTGATTTCTCCAAAACCTTTCTTTTCATAGAATGGATTGTTTTTCTTCCTGTTCCATTTCTTCACCTGTCCGTCCCAGTTAAGCATAACTACTACTGATATCATAATCGAAATCAGAATAAATGTAATAAAAGTTCCCATAATTGTTAATCATCTATTAAATGTTCAACTTTTTCTTTTACTTTTTTAATGTAGTCTGTCGACATTTCTATAAAATTTATGTTTCTATTATTTGATATTTTATATAATATCAATGGGTTATGAATTGTAGTGATTAACTGTAAATCGTCTCTTTCATATTCCAAGATAGACAGAAGTTGCTCTATGTTGAATATATCTAGATTTTTATCAGGTTCATCCATTAGTAGTGTATATCTACTTGGACAATCAACTGTATGATTATCTATGTATTCTTGATATATTCTCCAATTATTTGTTTCTTCCTTAAGTCTTTCATTTGAATCCTTTACTCGTCTTCTTATTTCATCGATTGGAAAACTAAGTTCTGTATTTGGATCAAACATATACTCGAACAGCGAACTTAATGCGGCTAGAGTTCCTTGTCCCGTTGATGAATGCATAGATTCAAACGTTAGTCCAAAAGAAGAGAAATTATCCAGTGAGGTATCATTCAGTCTAGATTCTTCTCCTGTCTGAAGACTAAAGATATTCTTCTTCCAATCTCCATAAACATCAATTCCATCTAAAAATTTATCAGAGAAGTTAACTAATTCGTTGAAATTGTATATATTACACTCACATGATCTGGCTCTTATTAATGTATACTTCCGAATTAGATTAATTAATGTTGTCTTTCCTGATCCATTTTCTCCCACTATTATATTTACGCCAGGTGAAAATTCATATTCTTTTCCATTTTCAAAACCCCGTAATTCATTAATATAGTGAATGGGTGAATTTTCTCGATCTGTTATACGTACCTTAGTTATCATTTTTGAAATATAATAGAGTTGGATGATCTTTTTTCACATCACAGATATCTTTGATTTGTTTAGAAGATAAATTTGCAAACACCAGCCTTTTCAAATTGTCTCTAAGAGTTTCTATATTAAATCCATGTGTAATAATATGATATCCATGAACAGTTGGTATAGTATCGATTACATTATCATATTCAACGGGTGGATTGATTCCATTATCGATAGGCCAATTTGAACGACATTTATTTATTTCGATTTTAAGAGCCTCAAGTTGATCTTCCGTTAATTCATCTGCGTCTATTATCCATTTCTTTTTTACTTTAGATTTAGGAGTTATTCCGCAGATATGATCATATACTCGATGACCTTGCTCACATCTACCTTCTTTCACTAATTCAATATAAGCCTTAGCCGAATCTAATGCAACTTCACGTGCGGATCTCACATTAAGGTGAATATATGCTCTCGCATTATTATTTTCACACAGTTCAATGATCTTATCCTTCCGAGTCATTAGATCTTCGAGAGAACGGATGTAGTATGTCTTAATTCTACGATATCCATTAGATCCCGAATCATACACATTACATCCATCTTTCTTCCGTTGAATTATCTGAAGAAAGTAAAAATCATCCCTGTCTTCAAAAACTAATAATTTCTTTATTAAGTCAAAATTATTTACTATCATATTAAATAATTAAATCTGTTCATTTATAAGAGTTTAGGCAGAATTCTTCCTTAAATCCTTATAACTGTAATGAAACATCCATTAGACGAATTAGATATACAGACAAGATTGAGTCTATTATTTGCAAAAATTCGAAATATAATTTATTATAGGACGGAAGTTGAAATAAAAGATCCAACTAGAATACGCTGTCAATATATGCATATCTTAAGGGGCACTCGGGAAGAAATATGTTCCCTTTTAAGATATCGTGAGGAAATCAGTACAGAGATCAATAAAATACTAGAAGATCTACTTGAACTAATTCCCAGAAAAGTAAAGACAGAAGAATGTTTAGATATAATCTTGAAGTTAAAAGATTATTTTGCCAATGACGGGAGAGAGATATATTAAACAGGTATTAAGAACTAGCGGAAGAAACTTTTTTCAGTCACCAACACAAGGTCGAATAACAATCTCCGGCAATAAAATTTATAGTAACGGAGAATGGACTTTATCGGAGGATGCAATTAATAAAGTTTGTTCTGAATTAGAAGATTATAAACTCTGGTGGGGAGAAAACTATGAAACTGATCCGGAATATTTGATTTTCACTGAACTAATGAAAGATTATTATAAAAGATCAAATGAGTACTATGAAACTAATCTTCCAGATGGGACAGGTTATAAGAAAGTGTTTGCATTAAAAACCCCAAGATCAGTTTATATTGAGAAACGGGGTCATGATAGAACATTACTCAGAGATCTTCCAGAGGACGTTCAGGAATCGATTTGTCGTACAATACTTGATAATAGAATGCCTTTTTAATAGTATGGGAAACAACAACAAGAAGATTAGACGACAACTTAGACACGAAAGAAATATCAAGAAAGATCAAGACTATAAAAAAGAGGCTTGGGAATCAGGGAAATTGATTGAAGAAAATCATAATTCTGGTCCCTACACCTCCGATTATACTATTGAACTTAGTGAGCGTTTAGTTCAATATATTCTACAAGAACGAAATAAGGCTATGAAAGATTCTGAACCGGAACGAAAATTTGTTGAGTCTTTTAGAAAATATAAAAAGAAAATTCAAACATTGATACTTCACTGGAGCCCAATTGTTCCTGAAAACCAGGAATATAATTTTCTTAAGGAACTTTTGGAAATCTATTGGGACGAGGTAGTAAGTAATAATAATTATAGTGCACTATGGAAATGCAGTTTGACACAACCCTAACTACTAGATATGTTCGAGGTATATATGAAAACCTTGATGTAGCTATGGATACTTTGAAAAAAGTACATGCACAATTGATGTTTTATAAAAAAGAGGACTGGGTAGAAAATATTATAGAGGAATTAGCACGAAGATCAGTTGGATTTAATTCCAATATTGAACGAATATTTACGATTAGTAGAATGTTTGTTACGGAAATTGGGATGTGTGTATCAACCTCAGTATCTTTTCCAATTAAGAGGGGAGAGAAACTCGAAGACTTATTAGATCCTCTTGATGTTATTAATAGTCTGGTTAGAGATATTATTGACCCGGTTTTCATGGCAGAACTAGGTGAAACTAATAGCTATTATTATACTTGGACATGATAAACGATGATATAATAATAAAATGGGAAAGATCTAGGGGCCATAAGTATGATTGGCCAATGGTAGTAAATCATTTTAAAGACAGACTACAAGAAATGAAGTTGGGTTTTCCAGGTATAGGTGATGATCATTTATCTGTAGTGCGATTCGACGACATTCAAGTAGGTGACATATTTATATTTGATCCCTATATCGAAACAGACTTTCGAGGAGATTTAGCACCGATTATGTTTCGGTGTATATCTATAGATTCTAATATGGAAGGCCTTTATAGGATAGAAGGAATTGGACGAGGTTTTGATTTAACTCGAGACCCTAATCGATTAGAGTATAGATGGGGAGATGAGAAACAAATATCCAATCTTGCACCAGAAGATTTCCCAATGCTTCGTGTAGATGTTCGTCCTACCTTAAATGGTGGACCGGGATACTATTACTTCTTTAAGTCCTATCGAGATTTTAGATATTGAAAAAATGATTCTACTCGTTGGAATCATTTTCTTTTATTCTTTTAATTCCCCCAAAAATTCTTATATATGATTATAATTAACAATAATATATGGGTGAAAGATTAATAGAGAATGAGGTAAAATTATGGTTACCGAGAGATTTAAATAAGGTCAAAATAAAAGATGACGACGAAAACAAAAGAACTGACTTAGTAATTGCAACAATTACAGGCTTGACTGTTAGTTCGTCGGTTAAAGAAAAAATAAAATCCTTTGTTGGAGGAGTTAATGGACTAGTTCCCATAGATTCTTCGAGATATTATGCCCTTCAATATGATGTAGTCGGAGTTAAAATTCCGAATAAAGAGGTACGAATAAAGCTTTTTCAAGGAGAGAGCCTATATTATGGATTCTCAAAAATATTTAGACCCAGATTATACTACACTGATTTGAATTGTAGTTGTTTAGTCGAACTAGATTCGGAAGAACTGAAAAAAGCTTCGCAGGGTCGATCCGTGATAGTACTGATGAACTGCTTTAATCTGCTTAGATTAATTAAGTCTGGAGGAAACATAATTGATGGTTGGCTAGCTGGAAAATACATGATTAAGGATTATGGTACAAGGTGTAATGGATTTAGAATAAATTTCACTTCTTATGTGTCAGATTCTCCCAGCGTATTAATTGGTGAGAAACTGCAATCTGGAAAATTTATAAAAAATGATGATCTTGTACCTGGTAATTTGTATTCCTTTTCTAGGAGAATAACTTCGGAGTATTTTATATACCTCGGAAAAATTGGAAAAAATATACTAATTACAAAATCTTGGTATAATAAAAATACTTATGAGATATATGATATAGTTGGAGGATCGAGTTGTTGGCAACCTTATACTAAATTGATACAACCAAGCGAACTTCCTAGTGAGCTGTATTGTTTTGTGAGAGTTCCGAATTATCATATCTTAAATGTTATTAGAACAAAGGGAAAGGAAATCGTTAGAGGAAAACCTACTGGAGATCTATTAGCAATATCTCAAGATAAAGGAATAAAGATAGCAGAATATCTTAGAGGTATTGAATTAATGAAGACTGAACTTGTTCCAGATACTTTCAATTTCTGTGATGAAGCAATGGCGTTAATTGCACGAAATGTGACAAATAATACTAGTCTTAATATGAGCGATCTTGATAAAGCAGCGGTCGGACAGATAATATCTTTATTCCCAGATGTTATTTGGGATACACCAGAATTGAAAGAAGAATTTATTAAGAGTTCTGCGGAAATGTGTAACGTTCATTGGAATACTCAACAAAAACTTGACGATCTTTGTGATAAATACAATAATCACGAGATAATTGGAAAACATGTTACCGGCACCGAAGTTAAAGATAAGTTTAAAGAATTATTTCCAAACGAAGGGATAGTATGATAAGAAAAGAATTTATTAAAGGTTTTATTAGAAACCTACAGGGAAAATCTGAGGATGAAGTTTTTAATAGATTACTTGATTTAGGGAATCAACTTTCACCAGGGGAAAAGAATACGATCTTTGCATATCTCTGTCCTCAAAATCTTCTTGATGGGGAATTAGTTGAATTGGTTCAAAAGAAACGTTCAAGTTCTCCAGATGGATTGAAGGGAACGATGGAACCGAGTGAAATAGATGTTCCGCTTTTCATGAATGCTTATAGAACAAGACAGTATCGAGGATTCATTAAGCATCTTCTTCACTCTTTCATTAAGTGTGATAAGAATGATTTATATATTCCCGAAGATAATAAGACTTATGAATGTTCTTTATGTGGAAAATCCGTCATGGGTAGTTTAATACCAGGAATTGGACAGGAATTTAGAGCATATCAAAGCACGAATACTGATATAACTCTATGTCCAAACTGTTTAATGCAACTTCATGTATTAGACGATCTCTTAAAGGATATTGAAGGAGAATATTATCTAACTTGGGGAAAAGTAATAAAAAAATAAAAACAAAAAGATGATCAAACTAACATTGGTCATCTTTTATTTATTAAGTATATGAAAAAAGAAGATTATTATAAAGAGTTTATTTTTCCTGACATTCCTGGACAAAAATATCCAGTTTATGCAGTTGGGAAGAGTGGAAAAATAGTTAATTTCAAGGCAATAGTTTACCCTAGTGCTGTATCCTGTAAACGATTCACTAGAAGAAAACAACTGAGGTTTAGATCACAGCAATCCAAGATATTTGATGCACTAATTAATGTTGGTTATTTTGACCCATTAATCATTTATCGAGAATTTCCAGTGATCATAGAAAATAGTAAACGTTTACCAGAAATGAAGAGTGGTTTATTCTGGTTACTAGATTATTATTTTCCCGAGTTGAAATTATCGGTGGAGTTGGATTCCGATCTTCACTGTGAGGATAAAGATGCCGTAAGAGATAGGTATTTGGGACAGTTAGGGATAGAAGTTTTCAGAATTAAGGATCTACATAAGGAGGCAGTTCAGAAAAGTAAATTTAAAGAGTTGACGGAATTGATGAGAAAAAAAACGCCCATTAAAAATCCCCAACCCTTCATCTTCACTACAGATCTTTACGACAAATTAAGAAACAAGATTTAAAAGGGACATAAAACCTTATACCTGTGAAATAAATAATTTAGAATAAATATGAAAATTATACATTCTATTAATTTAGAAAAGAAGAGGTTAGAGCTCCACGTAGAGAGCAACGTCTTTAATGAGTATTATGCCAACTTCACAGGATATGCGAAAACTTATCCAAATCTGCCAAAAGGTATGCAAATTGGTAGAGACGGATCGACTGTCATAATTAGTCTCCCTATACCTGTTTTAGATTTTTCTTCAACTAACGATATGCAAGAGGGAATTCAAAGAATAGGTATCGAGAAGGAGTCGACTAAGAGCCTGACTGAAACAGTTATGACTCTCATTAGCAAATTCTTTTGGATGGCAAATAGGCATATGAATCAAACGAGAGAGTTCCTTCCTTTGTTTGGATATCCGGAGGAAGATCTAAAAATGGATGTTTTAACCGCCATGGAAAATAAACGAAACTTACTTTTGATTGAAAATTATTCAGACTATTTGGATTTTTCAAAGAGTGAGAAATCACCTGAGGACTATTATAAAGTAGCATTTAATCAGTATTTGATTAATTATGAGACTAATAAGTCTGAATATAGTGATGTAGTATCTATGCTCATGTTAGGTAAGTTTGATGAGTGGCGTGAGATATATAAGCCAAAGTTAAAATATACAGAGTGGTTTTAAATTTATCATATTAATTGAATACATAGAAAGGATATGTAAGAAGATTACCTATCTTTTCTTTTTCTTAATCGTAGTATTAATAATAATGGAACAAATAAGTGAGAATGTTATCGTCTACTACCCAGGAGACGTAGTTGGTGAGGAAGCCACGGGGTCGGTCAAAATAGCCTTAGTTGGTTCTTCCTCATATGACCCAAGTGGAGCTTATGCTTGGGAGCAAAAATTTATAGAGGGAGTTGCTTACTATGCAGATAGATCAATGAACTCTAAAACGGGATTGGTAATGTTTAAGAATTTAAATTATGCGATTCTATGTGGAAAACCAGCAAATCCACTCCAGAATCCAGAAATGTCAGTCGATAATCCAGAATTTACTGCAAAAACTACCAGTAATTTTGATTTCTGTGATCAAGCTGATGGCATTATTTTTAATTTCTTAAAAAAGAGTCAGGCTCCAGCACCACTATTATTATTTGGAAATTATGCACAATCTCAGAAGATGATTTGTCGTTGTCCTGCCGAATATTATGCATATCCAATGGTAAAATTGATGTGTGAGAGATATCAAATCCCCCTTTACCCAGGAAAGATGGTAAGTGTTTTGTTAATGCTTCAGGGTTTATTTACACTTCCCGCTTTCCAACAGGTACAGCAATTTAATTTACCTGAATGAAATCTTTAATAATCCTTCGCGGTCTATCTAAGTTTGAAAAAGATTCTTGGTTGAAACGAGAAAGATTATTAAATTTTTTGGTTGATATAGAAGCATTTAAGAGATTATATTACAAACCCGAATATAAAGGTGGTCGAGATTTCTTAGTCCGATCTTTGGATGATCTTATCTATCGGAGGACAATTGAAGTTCTTGTTAGTAGAATGAATGGTTCTTTAGTGGTCTTAGATTGGGGATTAGATTCAACGGTAGCTATTGAACAATTGGCCAGGGTTTTGGGATATCAAGTATTTTTTAAAGTATTCCCAATTCCTCCCGATTATCTAAGTGATTTGAAAAAGTATCAAGATCCAAGATATATTCCCAGATCTAGGGACCAACTTATCGAACAAGTAGAAACCTTTAAGAAACAAGATTACACCGAGAAACAATGTATAGAATCTTTTTCCGATATTGAGAAATATTGGGATAAAAATACACCAGTGTTTAGGGTAAAAAACAAAAGCAGTATTCTTCACGTATCCGATCTTCATTCTCATTGGAATATTCTTCAGAAGGATATTTTTCCAATGATCAAAAGAAACTATCTAAATATTTTCCTTGGGGATTATATAGATGGAGTAGAATCCGACGGTAGTAGAAAGATAATGGAATACGTAATGAATGAAACTAGTGACAATATTATATTCCTAGAGGGAAATCACGAACTTAGGCTACGAAAATACTTAGGCTGGAAAGCGCTTCGTGGAAACAAAAGAATAGTTAGTGAAACTCTTTTATCTGAAATACCACAAGATTTCCTAGATCAGACAGCACTACAATTCGATGACATAAGTGCGGCAGAAGCATGGCAATGGATAGACAAACTTAATGAAAAATTAAATGAATTCCTAGTTTATGAAAGAGCCGGCAATAAATTCGTTTGTAGTCATTGTGGATTAAAATGGATTGATCAAATTAACCCAAAATACTTAGGTTGTCTGATCAATACTAATAAATATACAGATAAAACTGATGAATTTTTCTCCAAGAGATATTATAAAAATGGATACTGGTCTATCCACGGGCATTGTCACTATCTTGGATGCGAATATAGTAAATTTCCTGGGGTATTTAATTTAGATCCCCCCGATGAAAGAAAAGTAATAGTGATGGAAGGAAAATCAAATTTAAAGTTTAATATACAATGTCTAGAACAAGAAAATTAATACTTACTTTAGATACCGGAACTAATGTAAATGAAGTAATTGAGAAATTTAACTCAGGTTCAGAAGTAGAGATTACTCTGAATTTTGATGATACTGAAGAAAACAGAAAAAGTCTCTGTGATTTAATAAAAATGAATCCCTTTGAAAATGATTCATATAAAGATTGGGAAGATTACCTAGATAAGTTGCCAGACAATCTCGAAGTTAATGAGCTTGTAAAAGTTTTAGAGGAGGTATTTATCTTAAGATGTGGCCCAGCAGAGAGAAAGCCATTAGAGGAAAGGTGTTTAACTACTAAGGAACAAATACTTACTGGTTTTTTACAGGGATACTTTTTTGATTCTGAGAACCTAAAGGAGGAAATCACTTGGATGATTAGAACTAAGTGGAACATTTTAAAGAAAACTACTAACTTTATCGATTTCTTTGAGAAATTATTTGAAGTTTCCTGTTTTTCTTCAAAAAATACCTCCCTTAATTGATAAAATTCCTATAAAACTGGGTTTTTTATCTTATATATGATAAATTTTTAACTAAAGCGTATTTAAATAAAATGAAAGCAATCGATTCTAAAATTTTAGTAAAAGAAATTAAACAGGAAGAACTCCAAGAAAAGATTGGAGACCTTATTGTACCTGTTGGATCAACCAAAGATAAGATGTTATTTGAAGTAATATCAGTGGGAGAGAAAGTAACTTCCTTGAAAGAGGGAGATAAGGTTTTAACTTATTACGATCCTGGCCATAAATTTAAACAGGAGGGTAATGAGTATAGGGTCATTTCAATATCAGATATTCTTGTAGTGCTTTAAATTTAAGTTTAGATGGAAGGAAAAATTATTAAAATTGGAGAGTTAACTCAAAGTAAGATTATTGAAGGTGTAGTAAAAACAGTCGATGCAGTTAAAATAACAATTGGCCCAGCCGGGAAAGGTGTAGCCTTAGATACTGGTATGGGTGTTGATATTACTAGAGATGGTGCCTCTGTTGCTAAAATCGTGAAATTCAAAGATCGCGAAATGAACATGGGCGCAGAACTAGTTAAGAAAGCTGCAGAATTGACTGAAACTCAAGCAGGTGATGGAACAAGTAGTACATCAATCCTAATTAAGGAACTCTGTCTTAAAGGTCAAAAAGCTATTGCTACTGGAGCTAATGTTAATGAGGTCAAGTCAGGTATGATAAAAACTCAGAAATGGCTTACCGAGTATATTAAGAAAAACTCTATTGAAGTAAATGGCGACCTTGAAAAGATCAGAAAAGTAGCTACTATATCTGCTAATAATGATCCAGAGGTTGGCGAACTTGTTGTACGTGGTTTAGAGAAAGTTGGAATAAACGGTCTCATTACTGCAGACATGGCTAGCGGTTTGGACACAGTAGTAGATGTAACAGATGGTATGAAGCTTGACCGCGGTTGGGCTAGTCCACAGTATGTTACTAATCCTGAGGACGGTACTTGTATTCTTGAGAATCCATATATCCTTGTAGTTGGAGAAACGCTTAGCACTATTCCACAAATCATTAATTTCTTCGAGGATTATCAAAAAAATGGAAATGGTAGACCTCTTTTAATTATTTGTGATGATATTGATGAATCTATTAATGTTATGTTGATTATGAATACTCTTCACGGTGCATTAAAGTGCTGTGTAGTAAAGGGTATTGATTATGGTGATGCAAGAAAGAACATTATGGAGGACATCGCAGTAGCTGTTGGTGCTAATCATATTTGTCCAGAGAACGGAATTCAATTAGCTCAGGCAACAGTCAACGATCTTGGTCAAGCTGGACGTGTTATAGTAAATCGTGATAGCTGTATTATCTATGAAGGGCTTGGTGATAAAGAGATGATTCAGGAACGTGCAAAAATTCTGGAGTCTCGTCTTAATGATCCAGCTACCACTGAGTATGATAAGACTAAGTTTGAAAAAAGAGTTGCTAACCTGGTTGGTGGTATAGCTATCATCAAGGCTGGCGGAGCTAGTGAAGCTGAAAAACTGAATCGAAAAGCGACTATCGAAGATTCTATCTTAGCATCTAAGAGTGCTATTGCTGAAGGTTGTGTACCTGGCGGAGGTTATATATATTTCCGAGCCGTTGAAGCAATCAAGAAGGATAAAGCATTCTGGAAAACTCTAGATGGAGATGAAAGAGAAGGCGCTGAAATCGTTGTTAAGTCACTTCCAGTCGTAATGAAGACTATAATCGATAATTGCGGAGAAAGTAGTGACGTAATAATGAATAAAGTAAGATCTTCTAAGCCCGGAATAGGGTTTAATGCAAAAACTAAGAAATTTGAGAATCTAGTAGAAAGTGGTGTACTAGACAGTTCTAAAGTTCTTCGCGTTTCTTTGGAAAATAGTATTTCAACTGCCTCAATGATACTTTTGATTGATTGTACTATTATTGATGATGAAGAAGAAACAAAAAACAATGATGTATAATTAGGTTAACTGGGGGCTGGGCTTTTTATAGGGTCTAGCCCCTAATTTCATATTAAATAAAGTTCATTTTCATACGCTTAAAACTCTAATTAATAAGAGAAGAATAAATGAAGGATGATAATTTAATTAATAAAGATGACGAAATATTTAATAAAGATATTTTGCCAGATAATGATTGTCCATTAGCAAAAAATGCAGTTACTCTTCTTGGGACACTATCTAAGCCTTTTGGTATGGTAACCTGGAAAAAGGGAAGGATTATTGAGTTCCTTGAAAATAGGGGATATACAGTAATGCCTAGATGGAGTGAGGAAGAAAGTATTCTTCATTACGTAGCCACGAAGGATGAGAGTGATTGTGTGCCTGAGAAAGAAAATCTATTAGAAGTCTTCTCTGACGAAGTCCAGAATATATTATTGGACTGGTTGTTACGAATAGCAGAAAACTAAATAGAGATATAAATAATGGAAATTCAAGATCAAGTTTTAGAAAAATGGAAAGGATTAATAGATATAGCAGTTAAATACTGGATTAAATCTGAACCAACTGGTGTTAGTGATGCAGATTATGATATCCTAGAAGCCAGGGCTGTTCAAGAAGATGGATTCTTTGTAAGAGACTACGTATTCCAAACTTACTTAAAGGGGACGAAAACGAAAAATTCTTACATTGAGAAAATCAAGAAATTTAAGGTATCCGGTACTATGTATGATGCTTTCATAGAATCCGAAAAAGAACTTGGAACTAGTTTGTATTATACATTAAAATATGATGGGTCAAGTATAGCAGTATATCTAGATCCATCTACGGGAGTGCCCAAAAGAGTAGTAACTGTCGGGAATTTGAATCTCGATAATTATGGGGTAGATCAGACATGGAAATTAATACATTTCCTGCCCAGGCATTTTCCGAGGGGAATAGTAGCTATCCAATGTGAAGCTCTAATTGATACTAGCCGCCTAAGTGAATCTGATCCCCAAAGGGCTAGACAAAAAGCTAACGGTCTAATTAATTCGAAGTATTGTGATTCTGAAGTGAATAGTCTATTAACTCTTAGAGCTTATCGATACTATACAGATGATTCACCAGAAGGAATTTCAATTAGAAATTCTGATTATAGAGATGTTTTAAATCTTTTCGGCACAGTCCGTTCATCTCTGGATGGACACGTGATGTTTTCGGCAGCACAAGTTTGGAAATTATCTGAACTTAAGCCAGAGTTTTGTGAATCTGATCAAACTACAACTAAGGACGGTCGATTCTTGAATGATGGTTGGGTGCTGTATAACAAGAATGGAATTTGCCAAAGAGCTTTAAAATATGCGGGTGCTGGTAGTGGAACAGAAGCGATAAAGACAATAGTTCGCGGAATCCAATGGAATGATCAAACCGTTAAAGGAAAAGATTCTTGGTCTGCGAATGTTTTAGTAGATCCAGTTAATATCAAAGGTTGTACAGTTAGAAAACCAAGCGCAGGTAGTATATCAAAATTAATAAAGGGAAATATATCTCCTGGTGCTGAAATCGGAATTGTACTAGCTAATTCTACTATCCCAATGGTAGGTGAGGTATTTAATCCCGGGAATGGCGATTATATGTGGCCCACCTGTAAATGTGGATATAAATTGGGACCTTCTGATATTTACGGAAGTCTACTAAAATGTGGAAATCCTATATGTTCGGAGAGAAGAAATAGGATGGTAAGTTATTTAAAAACATTGTCAAAATTAGAGGACATGGATTTAAATAAATTACTTGTTATTGATAGGTTTAGATGGGAAAACACTAACATATCGATACCAGATCTCCTTCTCTTAGTAAAAAGTCAAAATAAGACTAGATACTATGAGTATCTAAAGGGATTTCTTAAAACAGCACTTCAATATAGAAATTTAGATCTTGTTTGGGAATCAAGTTACTATGCAATACTTCAAGACAAAAAACTCTAAAGATTATCCCTTATCAACTAGATTTACCTATGAGCGACTAAATAAAGCTTATGGTCAGAATGCTAGAGTATCGGATATCTTTGATTTGTGGAAATTAGCTTACGAACTTGAAGAATTTGACCTATTAGATCTTAGACAGATTCAAGCTCATGAGTTTTTGTCCTATATGATGGATAGAATAATAGAGTGGAATCAAGGAAAAGAACTAGATCTAATGGAATTATATAATGATCTCTTAGAAGCGGGAGATTTTTCGTTATCAGAGAGACGGCTTTTCGAATTAGGAGAGCCAGAAAACAAAATGTGGGCCGTTATTTTAGCTATAACTGACCCAACTAATAAAAATAAAATATATTAAAATAAAATCAATAAAATGATCGAAGTAAATTTATATTCAATTACAACAGGAAACACCAATGCAACAGTTGGTCGTTGCGTAGATCGAGTAAGATTTGATAAAGAGGCCCTTGGTGTAGGCGTACTGGAATTTGTGAAAGGTTTTTTGAAAAATCATATTTCAGATATTGAACTTGCTCTGAAGAATGCTGACATTATTAATTTCCTGAATAGTAACTATACTATGAAGATTAAAGATTTTGTTAGTATTAATTACTATCTCGCTCGCGCTGGTTATCTGGTACAGATTCAGAATGTAACAGATGATGAGGAGAATCCTACATCAGTTCCAGTTGAGACCGTTGAGTGGAATATTATTGATACCACTTTCTTGCAGTACGACTATCCTACTACCACAAAGATTATACCCGCGGATGGAATGGATATAGTAGAAGTACTGAAAAAGGTAGTCGAACAGGTGGATTTCTTTGATCCTGAGACTATTGGAAATGTTAAGAATCCATTGAAGGAATACATTGACAGGCTCGAACAGGTTAAGAGAATAAAAGGAAGCATCGAACCCGGCATCACTACAAGAATTTACGAGATTCTTGATCAGCTTGGTATTAAGATCTTCTGTGCAACTGGAGAATAATGGTAACACTACAAGACGACTTAATAGAGATATATAATAATTTACTGATATTTAATAAGAATACTTTACTAGTTGATAAACCAATACCAATTACCGTTAAGTTTGAAAAAGAAAATAATACACTCTATTTTGAACAGCGCGGGAATTCGGTTAGGTTATCACTTCCAATATATTATAGCTTAGGTCTTAATACGATAAAGAAACCAACATACCTTCTTCCAAGAGATTATGACTATTTAATGCAATCACTGTCATCAATTATCTCTAGTGGAAAATTATTAGATGATCGTGTGTGTTTAAGTCCAGAAAATTATGGATTCGATATATATGAAGTTGATTTAAAAGAGTTTTGGAAAGGACCTGATATTTTAAGTAGTGTCAGATTCATTTCTGGAAATTCATGGGTGTTTCGATTAATAACTAAATTTAAATTTAAGCTATAATGCAATTAGGAATAGTAAATAAATCAAACAACCCACTGCCTGAATATAAAACAGTGGGAAGTAGCGGGATGGATATTAGAGCTTTCTTAGATGAAGTTGTTATCCTAGAACCCGGAGAAAGAAGATTAATCCCAACCGGTATTTATTTAGATATCTCAATTGGATATGAGGTACAAGTAAGAAGTAGGTCAGGAATGGCTTTGAAGAAAGGATTAATCGTACTAAATGAACCTGGTACTATCGACTCTAGACCAATAAGAACAATTAAATGAGTAAATTTTCACCTTCACAGGAATATGCGTTAGATGCATTTGAATCGAAGGAATCATTCTTCTTAACTGGAAAAGCAGGTACTGGAAAATCATTCGTAGTTAGCGAAATAATAAGGCGTGCTCAAGCATATGGATTACAAACCATTATATGTGCGCCAACTGGTTTAGCAGCCAACAATATAGGGGGAACTACAATACATAGTGTATTTAAAGCTCCTGTACGACCTCTTAGTCCGACGGAAAAAGTAACCAACAAAAAAGCAAGGAAGTTATTAGAGGCATCCGATTTAATTATAATTGATGAGATTTCTATGTGTCGAGTAGATCTATTCGGTTACGTTGCTCGATCAATTATAGAAGCAAATAACACATCCTCTAAAAGAAAACAAGTAATCTTAGTTGGAGACTTATATCAACTCTGTCCGATCTTGGATACTAATAATGTAAAAAACGCCGTTACATTCTATGAAATGTATGGTGACAAGCGCTATCCATTTGAAGCACCAGAATGGAAAGAGTTAAATATATGGACAATAGAGCTTCAAGAAAACTTTAGACAAGAAGATATTGGATTTGATACTGCCTTAGATTATTTACGTGTTGGGGATCAAATAGGATTAGATCTCCTAAGAACACGTGAAGTAATGCCTTGGCAAGCAAATCAAAATGCTATCAATATTTGTCCGACCCGAAATCAAGTAGCTGAAATAAACTCTAAGAAATTAGAAGAACTTGGAAATCCAATAGAGGAATTCGAAGCAGTTACGTCGGGAAAAGTTAAGGAAATAGATAAGATAGCGGAGGACATACTATATTTATCGGTAGGGGCCCGAATTATGATGTTAAATAATGATGGCCGTTGGTATAATGGATCTTTAGGAACTGTGGTAAACTTTTCCCTTGGATGTATTCAAGTAAGAATTGATGGAAGTTCTCAAGATTCTTACGTTGAACCTTATACCTGGAATGTAGTGGAATATCAACTAGATAAAAATAAAAAAATAAAACAGAAGATTATTGGAAAACATACCCAATATCCCTGTAAATTAGCATATGCAATGACTATTCATAAAAGTCAAGGACAAACTTTTGATGAAGTTAATGTTCATACCGGCTTTTTTGATTATGGCATGATGTATGTAGCTTTATCTAGATGTAGATCTTTAGGAGGATTAAATATCGTAGGGCAACTTAGACCCTGGGAATTAAAATGCTCCCCTAAAGTAAAAAGTTTTATGAATATTACAAATATCTTAGACGAAAAGGCAAGACCTGAATTAGTTAAAAAAGATAAGGTAGAAAGTATGATGAGATATGTTATAGCTAAATCAGAAGAAGTCGTAATAACAGTAAGACGCGAATTAATTCCAGAAGCAATGGAAACATTCAAGGACTATCCGAATGTAGCTATTGCAGTTAAGAACGACGACGGAAATTTAGAGATTATAAAAAATTGGAGTCGTTAAATAAAGAGAATTGCCGGAAGAGTTAAAACTTAATCGGCAGACACAATATAAGTTTGTGTTTCAACGACTATGTGCTTTACTTAGAAGAAATAGTCTAAATCGGAGTGAGAACTCCGTATACATTGGATTATACTGGAGAAGTTGGAGTAATTCTTTATAATGCTTCAAACTCTCCACAGACAGTAGAACCAGGTGATAGAATAGCTCAAATCGTAATGGCAAAAGTAGAACACGCCGAAGTTATCGAACTCAAAGAGATGACAAAGGAGACTTCTAGAGGCGCCGGTGGTTATGGGCATACTGGAGTAAAGTAAATAAAATCTTAAAAAATATTATATGCAGAAAAAAGAAAAAAGGAAATACGTAGATAAGTATATAAAAGAACAAGAATTACCAGATGCAAACTTTTCAGAAGTTCTTCAAAATGCACAACAAACTCAACAATCAGTAGCTGCACGCGAAAGATTTATGCAACTAGTTTGTGGTTGGAGATCAGCCGACGAATGCGCTGCATCAGTTTGGAATAGTATTCACAGTTCACTTCTATCGGGGGAACTTGTATTTGCTTATAAAAGAACTGATGATAAATCCGATCTTCAGCAATTAGTGATTGTTAAGAATACGATCAAATATGATTCTTATGGAAATCCCATTTCTGGATCAGATGACGGATATGGAGTTGGATTAATGACAACAGGATTTTCAGCATTATACCCAGTCGTATCGTTTGGCTATTTAGAAGATAATATAGTATGCGATCTGAAAAAGTACAAAGTAAATAAAGAAGTATTAAATAATTATTTAGAACTTATTAAGAATATTAAAGAAAAATATGGAGAGGAATAGGATATTAGCAATAGATTTAGGATTCTCTTCAGTAAAAGTTGCATACTACAATTCTGAGGGTGTACTAGTTCTTGAGAAATTTATATCTGCCATTGCTAAAGTTCCTGAGCCTGAGATACTAGAAGACAATGATGATACTATTTTTAAGCTAGGATTAGATTATTATGTCTTAAGTAGTGCAGCATTGAAGGTGGCCAGAAGTTATCAATTATCACTAGAAAATTTTCAGGGATTATGTCAAGTATATCCAGCTTGGATATCTTATCTCTTGAAGAAATATGGTGGTGTTGAGAGATTTGACCATGTTGCTATAGGGCTTAGTATGGCATATGCAGATAAGGCAGACGATTTATTGAAGACATTGTATGATGTACTGATGATAGATAAGCCTGGATACTTTATGTTGTTTTCTCAAGGTAGCGCGGCTAAGAAAACTTATCAAACGTGTGCGCTAAATATTAAAGAGACCACTACAAGAAATGATTATAAAATGAAAAATTATATAATCTGTGATGGTGGTTTTGAGACGATAGATATTTGCAATGTAGTTGGAAATGCAGTAGCTGGCGCAACAGTCGGCTTAGAGAATACTGGTGTCATTATGATTGCCTACGATATACAAGAATTCCTGTATAAACATTATGAAATCAGGGAAAGTATAAAGGGTTGTCAAGATATCCTAGATAATGGTGGTATCTTTACAAGAAGAGGCAGAAGGTATGACATTAGTCAAAAGGTAGATGAGTTTATTACTAAGTATTTGATAAATGTCCTGAAACTCTTAGAAGATCGTTTCGGAGAGTTTCTTGATGCAGCCGAGGGAATCTTGATGTGTGGTGGTATACCTTACTTATTCAAGAAAGCCCTAAAGTCTGAGAATTTTGTCAAAGAGGTAGAAAAACACTTCCCCGTATCATTTCTACATTTTCCAACAGAAGATGCGGAATACTATAATGTATTCTCTTATCTAAAGGTCGCAGAAAGTCTTTTAGAGAACAAGAATACTTAAACAACAAAGTGTAGTTCGAAAATGATTAATCCGATCTACACTTTTTATTTAGTTTGTGTAAATAATGGATGATAATAAAATAATTAAAGGCCAGGCTTGGATTTCCGCTACGGGCAGTCTTCTACAGGACCAGATTTGCATTTATCCTGATGGAAGATCAACTAGTAATGTAGTAGCCCTTATTCCTGATATATGGGAAAATTTATTCTCGGGCGGTGGAAATAATCAAGAGGACGTAGATTACATATGGACAAATAATAAAGGATTTTATTTTTGGAAAGTGAAAACTACAGATATAGGAGATGATTCTATTGAAGTAGAGGTATTTATTCAATGCCCTAAACCTAGATACGAAGATATTGAAAGACTTCTTTCGACCGAGTTAGATCCTAGAACCGTTGAGGTTAATGGAAATTCAGTAGAAGAAATTCCCTGGGTAACATATTGGGCTGAAAGATATAGAACTACTTTGAAAAACGCAGAAGATAAGTTAGCAATCCAGAAAAAAGAAATAGTATTCCCAGGTACATCTTATATAGATCAACATGGAAATACTGTTGAGGTAGAGGAGAAAAGAGAAACCAACTACGAACTTGGAAGTATAGCTAATCTTCTAAGTATGTTCTAAAAAGGCTTCTGGAAGACTTAATTTGTACTTCCGGAGCCTTTTATTTTCTTATATTTGAGTATTTTAATATTAAAATTTATGATCAATAAAGACGAAAGATTAAAAATTTTAAAGAATACAGGACAAATTTTAAAAACAGAATTTGTTGGTCTAGATGATATAATAGACCAAATAATAAATTCAGTTTCTCCTTGGTATATTACCCCAGAATTAATTACCAGACCAACGGTTATTTCTATTTGGGGAATGACCGGTACTGGAAAAACTAGTGTAGTTAGAAGATTAACCGAACTATTAGGTATAAAACAAGATTCAATTTTCTTCGATTGTGGTAGATGTACCGCCGATCGAGTGGATATAATTGGAGATATAGAGGATACCTTTGGAAATAGTCCGGAAGATCTTGAAGGAATGCCTGGGAATGTAACTATTAAAGGAGGAAATCCCGTTCTCGTCTTTGATGAATTCCAATATGCAAAAACAATTGATGAAGAAGGGAAAGAAACCATTAATTCAAACATTCGGCCAATCTGGGAACTTTTAGATTCTGGTATTATTAATGTAACTGATCGATATGATTGGTCGTTTAATAAACTTTGTGAATTTGTAGAAGATCTAGAAGAATTATCTAAGTCTTATCCAGACATGAAGTTAAAAAATGGATCAGTCATAGAAAAAGAGGATGTTCGACAAGTTTTGAGGGATATTGGATTCATCTGGTATGAAAATAGGAAGATTGATGATATGGAACTTCAGCCTGAGGAAACTCCGAGTATTGAAGAGGAAGACTCAGAAGCTCAAAATGCAGATCCTCTTAGACCACTCCCACTATTAAAACCAGATACTCTTAGATGTATCGTTAGGCGTGCTAGTAAAAGAAGTCCCGGTAAGGGAAAAGAGCTATTAGATCAGATTAAATCGACCGAAACATTAGGCGATTTTTATCGAATTCTCTTTAAGGAAGTAGTAACTGATCGCGGAGGAAAGACTATAGATTGCACTAAGGCATTAATCTTTGTAATTGGTAATCTAGATGAAGCCTTTGAGGTTAGTGACGATTTAAATCCCGACATGGATCCTGATATCTTTTATGATATTACTAAAAATGTAAATATCCACGATATAAAAGCTGCACTCTTAAAACGATATAGACCAGAGCAGGTAGCAAGATTGGGAAATAATTTAATAAAGTATCCAACTCTTCAGAAAAAAGACTTTATTAAGATTATAAAACAAGAATTAGAAAGAATATCTAAGGAGTTTAATACTATTGTTCCAGAAATAACAGTTACTTATACTGAAAATGTAGAAGATCTAATCTACTATGAAGGAGTTTATCCAACTCAGGGAGTTAGACCAATTTTCTCATCTATTAACATGCTCTTAACGCCATATCTATCCGAAATCTTACTGAAGAAGGAAGAACATGATGTTGAAGTTAATATTGATGTAGAGGATTTTGTAACAGGTTTTAGATGCTCTACCGCCACATTGGTACTATTATTTAAGACGGATAGTAAAAAGATCTCAAATAGAAGACTTCGCTATCCAATTAGTCTCCTTTTAGGTGAAAATCGGGATGTATTGAAGAGAAAGAAAAGATTTATTACATCCGTCCATGAAGCCGGACATGCTGTTATGTTTGCTTGGAGAACTGGTCATGCCCCGATGAACTTAGTTGGGGTATCTATTGATCGAGGAGGTTTCTGTAGTACTTATATCAAAGATCTTCAGGGCGAAATTCAGTGTAGACATGATGTAGATACTGAAGTTATGGTATCTATGGCAGGTTATCTAGCTGAAGAAATAGTTTATGGAGATAGACCTGATATGACTTTGATGGGGAGTTCTTCTGATATTGCTGAGGCATGGGATACTTTAGCCAGAGCAAGCTATGAAGTTGGATATTTTGAACCAGTATCTTTTGCTAATAGATCGACCGAAAGTAATGTCAGTGTTCCTAATGGATTTGATTCAGAGAATACCAGGAATCGAGTAAGATATTTTAATGGAGTCGAATTTGAAAACAATGAACTCCTCCCAGCTTCTCTTGAGGAAGTTATTACAAGGAGAATGTGTGATCTTAAGGAAGAAACTGTGAATATATTAAAAACAGAAAAACATCTTATTAAGAAAATAGCACTGTATCTTGGTGAAAATGGCAGTATGGATTCAGAAACTTTTTTAGACTATGTTGAAAAATATGGAACCATAATACACAAAGATATGATGGAAACGATAAAATCTGAAAACGGTATGGAATTTTATAAGAAAGTACTAGAAGAAGATTAAACTAATAAAATGATTGTAGAAGATAAAACTACAATCATTTCTTTTTATTGATTATTAATTATTATGGATGAATTAAGATATTATAATACAAGAGAAGAATATGAGGAAGCATTAAGAACTGAGTACCTAAGCTTTCCGACCGTTGCTTACATTGAATCGGAGGAAGAGGTAGAATATGTTCCACGTAATCTAGTAAGAAATTATTTAACACTAGAAGCAATTGATGATTGTGATTTCGTACTTGATATGGGCAGATATTTAGATCCTGCCTGTTTTTCTTATGTTGAATATAGTCTAGATGACGGAAATACTTGGATAAGAACGAATAATAGTTCTAACTCTGCCACCTATACAGCTACTGTTCCTACAGTTCAGGCAGGCAGTCATGTATTAGTGAGAGGCAATGGAAAATCCTGTTGCTATAGAAAAAACAATTATTCTCCTAGTGAGAGTTATGCTCTTCAAATCTATTCTACTTCAGGGCGATATAATGTTTCCGGAAATATAATGTCTCTTCTTTACGGGAGCGATTTTCTCGAAAAAACTTCATTATACACAACTACTATAGGACAAGACAGTTTTCATTTTTTATTCAGTTATTATAACAATTCAGATAAATTAATCTCTGCTAAAGACCTCTATTTACCTGCCACAACACTCTCAGCTTATTGTTATGTTGAAATGTTTAAGGGTTGTTCTTCTCTGACGAATGCCCCGGCGGTATTACCAGCAACAACATTAACTGAACAGTGTTACTATAGTATGTTTGAGGGGTGTTCTTCTTTAACAGAAGCACCTGAATTACCGGCAACTACATTAGCCGCGAGATGTTACTATCAAATGTTTAAGGGATGTACTTCTTTAACAGAAGCATCTGAATTACCAGCAACTACACTAGCAAATTATTGTTACTATAGTATGTTTGAGAGATGTACTTCTTTAACAGAAGCACCTGAATTACCAGCTACTACATTGGCACAGTATTGTTATGAGAATATGTTCTATAACTGTTTCAGTTTAACTGGAACTTTGAACCTACCTGCTACTACATTGGCAATTAACTGCTATTTCAAGATGTTTTATGGTACGGGGATACTGCCAGATAGTACTAATATAGATTTCTCAAGTCCTGATGTCGTAGCAAGTGGCGCTCTTGCGGGTTTATTTGCAGGGACTAAAATAACAGATGAAGACCTACGGGATATACTTCCAATAGATAATAATGATAAGTATTGTTTGCCAGTTACTACTTTAATTGCAACAGGTTGTTATCAGTATATGTTTCAGGACTGTACTTCTTTATCTACTGCACCAGAACTTCCAGCAACAACATTAGTTAGCAGTTGTTACTATAGTATGTTCTCTGGCTGTACTGCATTAACCACAGCGCCAGAATTACCAGCTACTACATTATTTAGCAGTTGTTACTATGGTATGTTTGAGGGGTGTTCTTCTTTAGTAACTGCACCTGAATTACCTGCTACTACATTAGTTAATGGCTGCTATCGACAAATGTTTCAAAATTGCATTAATTTAAACTATATTAAGGCAATGTTTACAACTACACCGAGTTCTTCATATACTTCTAGTTGGGTAAACGGTGTAGCGGAAACTGGTATCTTCGTCAAGAATTCAAGTGCGACCTGGAATGTATTTAGTTCTGATGGAATACCTAAAGGTTGGGGAGTCATTTGGCCAAC
>Ga0326513_10000692_pt1 | contig 28739 bp, 23 predicted proteins | sample 2_2465_0518_D_FD_203654 | JGI IMG/M metagenome (GOLD analysis project Ga0326513, IMG submission 203654) | Bovine rumen microbial communities from UC Davis, California, United States - 2_2465_0518 | ecosystem: Host-associated > Mammals > Digestive system > Stomach > Rumen | place: USA...
CCACCTCGGCCAGCTTTTTCCGCCTCCAATTATAGAAGTCAAGGCACTTCTGGGTCTCATTATAGAGGGCATCCGTACTGGCCAGGTGAACCCACTCCTCGTTTGTCCACATGCCATCCTTACCACGGAATGTACTCAATCCGCTTTCAGCACTAACGCCCGCACCTGTCAGAAATACTATATGTTGTCGCGTCATATCTTAAAAGTTAATCCCATCCTTCTTCATCGTTATTCTCCATATAGCGACTCATACCGTTGTCCTCCATGTCATCTTCTGATGCAGGGTCGAAGCCGCGCATATTGTCAGGCCTATGGGGAGGACGACCTTTTCCATGAGGTGGTGGAGGTGGTGGCCCATCGAAATGCTTACCATCAGGTGGTGGTGGCGGTGGCATATGACCATCCGTAAATTCATCTGGCGAAGGATGATGAAGTGAATCTGGGCGCATAGAATCAGTGACAATCAGACTATCTGAATCACGATTATTTGCATCATTTAAACCATTCCTGCTCGTACAAGCCACCATTAGCAGTATCAACAGGAGGATAATTACACTTTGTTTCATAATTGCTCTTTTATTTTTTCAATCATTCGTTGCGCCCTGCTATTGATAATTCGAATACTGTCATCAATATAGCGATGGCATTCTTCAAAAAAGCGGTCACGATTTGTATAACCACCACGCCAGTAAGTATAACCCCTTGACTTTATTATGGGTTTATAATCATCATCCACATAGTATTCCAGCATATTCAGGTCAATAAAACTACGCCACCCTTCCTCACCATAAAACGGTTGAAAGTCATCATTATTGAGCTTGACGAGTTCTTCCAAATCCAGGTCTCGATCTGCTTGTATAGTCAAAACCTTATAAAGAGCGGCCAAGAACCGATCTTCATAATCATGCCACTCGTCATGACAACCTCGATGTTTGTTGATACTCCAGTCATTTATCCTTCTATCTGGTAGAACTGTCATATTGCCCATTGTATAGCAGATTTTCAGATAGTTCTGCCTTTTATCTTTCAATTCTTTATCAGGATTCCATTTTGTGATAAAGTCAGGTTTCCATGTTGGAGATAATAGTGTATTGAAACTATTAATTGTATCACCTCTTAACTTTCCATCGCCCAAATTATCCATCGAAAGATTCTTCCATGCATCGGCAAACACTACACAATAAACGGCTCTCATCAATTCTGTATCGTCAGAGTCATCTCTACGTCCGGGACAACCATAAACATTATCCCCTTTCAGATTACCCAAATCGAACGATGCCAGCTCGTCAATGTCACCTCCAAGTCGCTCTTTAACGAAATTGTTTATTATTTCTATAGGTGTCATAGCTACTTCCTTATTTTACACAACTCTTCCATTTTACACGTTCAAGTGCTTGCTCCAATCCTTTGTAGTCAAGAGTTTCCAACGATTCTTTTCCTGATGCGAAGCTGCACGAGTTCACTTTCTTGTCCCATGATACAGAGCAAAAGTTTGGTGGACGTTGACATTTCAGCAGACACGAAGGGCTTTGAAAAGGTTTGCCATCTGTCACTGAAGCCAACTGCTTAGGAGTTGGCGTATTCGAAAAACGCTGTGGAACTAGAATAATCTGGTCGCTCTTTAGAAATTTACTTAATTGAGCATACACATTCTTGGCATATTCAACCATGTCAGCTCCCACCAACAGGTTCAGTCCGGGCTTTATTCCAATAGAATCAATTTCTATCAGTCGCTTTTCCACCCTCGACACTTCTTCATCATCACTTGGTTGATGAATGGTAAGGTGAATTTTGTCTGGCTTATGCTGACACAACGACTCCCATATCTTGGGATTCTCCAACGGCAACCCATTGGATGTGACGGACAAGTAACACTGTTTATAAAGTGCATCAATCACCTCACATACACCTTCATATTCGAATGGTTCACCACCTCCTAACGACACTGCCTTCACTCCATGCTTGATGCAATCAGAAGCGAAGTCAATCACCTCTGATGGCTTCCAAACAGTATTACCCTCACGTCTGCTATGGTTATAGCAGAACGAACATTGCTTGGAGCAATAGTTGGATAGGTCTATAGAGAGTAGCTCAATCATTATTCTTCTTAGTTATCTCTTGCATTTCTTCGATGGATATCATGCGAGGGAACTCTTTACCTTGATATGGGAGTGATGCCAATCGTTCTATTTCTGCACGATTTGACTTTATATCAGCTTTTCTGAAGAAAGGATACTTTATTCCACAAACATCAATAGCATTATTCTTCAGTGAATACTTCTTTTCCAGTGCTTTTAAGGCTTTGGCGTCAGCAATCACTACTTGCGGATTATATCGACGAAGCATATCTTCAATATAATGAGAATTTCTAAGATATAGAGTTTCCAATTCATTCGTTTTTATAACCTTCTTTGCATCCTCTATTAGCGGCCATATACCGAAAGGACGAGGTATCATAGGAAGGAAAGGTAGCATGATACTATTCTTGATAATTATATCAGATGTTTCCATATCTCCATAATCAAATTTACTGTATGGACTGACAATAATCATTACTGTTGGTCGATCTGTAAATACATGTTCATAACATTGTGTACAATTATTGGTACAATATTCGCAATGATACTTGTTCTTCTCTGAGCAATAAGGGAAGAAGTTTATTTCATGCAAATCTACCAAGAAATATGCTTCACCGCCGCTTGTTTTTGGTAGCAGTGAGTAACGGCAACCATCTACTATAGTATCATTATCATTGTGCGTACATGAGCATGTCGCATATTCTGCTATTTGAAAATGTTCACATGTGTTGAACTTAAATGGAACACGATGTACACGCTTTCTAAGAGCTACAGGAAGTTGGTCAATCTTTACTGGATTCTCTGGGATATTTATTCTTTCCGCAAGTAATTTGTTCCAATATGGTTGCGCATAAATATAGAATGGTGCTTTATCAAAGTCGTATTCATACACAGGGTGATCATTCTCCCATTTATCAGAGATATAAAAATCCTTCTGGCTATATACTTTTATAATCATTTTGGCATCTATCATCTTTCGAAGAGATGAGTTTTTAAGTGGTCTGCTATAAGTATAATCGCGCTTTCCGACAAAACTCTTATAACAGTCTATTATGTACAGTCCATATTTCTTTGAAAGACACTGTCTCAGCTTTGCATCTGGATTTTTAGCAAGAGCAATAAAGTCCTTCTCCTGTGCCAAATCTATTTGAACAATGGTGTCAAAATACCATTCTTTCTCATCAATAGGAGAACGAGGATTCTCGATTAACTCACAGATTTGTTTCTCATTGAGATCTATGGGCAAATATGAGGAAGGCGAATCTCCCTCTTCATGTCCAAACACTAAATTCTCAATACATGTTTGCTCTATCCCCCAGGGTACCGGTCCATTTTCATTGTAGTCAATTATGCCTACATTACCATCTTCGTCTGCTACATACCATGCCGTTGACATGGAATGGGTAGCTGGATATTCTTTATCTATCTTCATATGCTAATAACGGTTGTTCTCAATATATTCTTCCCCTTTGTCTATTACTCGTGGTGCCGACTTCCACTCGTCAGTAAGCTGAAGGTCAAAGCTATGAGGCACAACTTTGACGTAGCCATAGCCACCATCAGTCAGGGCAACTTGCATGTATGTAATTCCATCAACCTCTTTTGTGTGGTTGTTAAATATCCAACATTGTGAATCGACAAACTCTGCAGGCTCCACATAATCCTTATCTGCAAATCGGACTGGCAGTTTTAGCATATACTGTTTTGCTTTCTCCGGCATCTGTTCTACCTTCATGGGGAATTTAGGGGCGACAACTCTACCTGGAGGGAAATTTATTGCGCCTTGTTCATAGACATAAAACGGGAAATGAGCAAGCCGATGTTCTGAACAGTCATTCCTGCAGTCCTCAAAGTATATCTCAATGTCACATTCTTGTGCTCCTAACACGTCCCCTTTTTCAATAAAATCGTCAAGAATGGAGTATTCATCTAGATGCCAATATTCAAGATGATAGAATCCTTCTTCGGCAGAATAGCACAAATCAATCTCTGCGCCAGCATTAATAAAGTCATCTATTACATTGGGGTTAATCAATATATTACATTGATGCCTTATTTCGTCTTTTGTATGAACAGGTTTTAGACCTTTTTTCAGCTCCTCAATCTGTTCTTTATTGAATGGCATCACATAATAACCATTTTCCTTTTCTCCAAGCTTGGGTATGAGCTCATCAGTATGTATATCCGTGAATGGTATTGGCCCAGGTCCATCTTCCTCGAATTGGAAAATGGCGACATTCCCATCAAGGTCACATGCAAACCATGCCGTGTCCATCGAATGTGTAGCTGGATATTCTTTATCTATCTTCATGTTTACTAATATTCAATTAACCATGATTGATCATCATAAGGACTCCATTTGCCGTATAAAGCAGAGATATAGGCGATAACGCCAAGTTGTTCAGGACTGTACTTACTGACTAATTGCTGTACGTTTTCATTATTCATATTAAGCCAGCCTTTGGCTTCATTTGTCCAGTGCTCGACATCCTGACCAGTTGTTACAAACATCATTTCTCCGTACCAGAAGTGGTCTTTTATATCCTCTTTCGGGAAAGGAGATTCTTTCTCGCCGTGATAATACTTAACAGGAAAATATTTTTTGTTTCTATTGTACGGGCTAAGGTCAAACAGAAGTTTCTGAACATCTTCTTTCGAGACCTTACCCGCTAACATCTGAAGGAGCTCTTCTTGACGTGGCTGCCCCATCGTCAAACGATATAATGACAGTACATCAATAAGTCTGCGATATCTTCCATTCTCCTCACTCATGGGATAGATAGGTATGATACGCTCGATGTATTCTAAATCATTTCTTCCTTCAAAAACTTCATTGTTCAGAGGTAGGAACCAGTAAGGAACCATTTCTGGATTGTCCTGCTTCAGTACCAGATTTGCTTCTTCAAACATTTCCTTCCATGAGAATTTCTCACCGAATACCTTCGCAACATTCCTTCTCACCGAAAGACATTTGTATCGGTTGATACGCCCTTCTCGCTGTTCCAGGTTCTGCGGATTAGAAGGTAAGTTCCAATGAATCATCTTTCGACAATACCAATGGAAATCAAGTCCTTCCTGACCGATAGAAGTTGAAGCAAGTACAAAAGGACGGAACGGACTGTTGAATGCAGATCGGACACTGGTAGCGTGAGTCACAGCTTGTTCGGTCTGTTTGGTGTTGCCAAAATCTACAGCAAAATGTTTTCTCATCGAGTATTTGTCATCTTTTGTAAAGCCCTGTATTGTGCCAACAGGCTGCCTAAATGCAGAAACAAGAGATTCCTTGATTCTATCTTTAATTTGAACTAAAGGCTTACGCTCACCAATCATGTGTACGTACTCGTCTATGGTGGCTTGTAGATTTCCTAAAGCACAATAATCAAGAACTCTTAGGAAGTATTCTTCGTTTGAGCGGCAAGTGAGCTTTACGGCGGCAATGCCATACCGATTATTGAAGATACCGACCATTTCCTTTGCTGCATCTTCTGCGAGCATCTTAACATTGCCCATGTCGTCATTCTTTGCCATCCGGCCCATTGCCCTGTACAAGCACGAGGCCGGAGAAGCGATAGCTATCTCTGCTAATACGTCAGCAGAGTCAGTGTATATTCTGTCCACACTATTTCTGCTGTTATCAAGAGCCAGCATCAACTGGAAAATGTCAACAGAACTGATTCTGTTAGTACGTTCACCCTCAATGCCATTCAATTTCTCCTCTATTTCCTCTTTAATAGATTTCTTGATATCTGAAAGACTTTTGCCGAAATCCCTTTCTGGGTTATACAGACCTGCAAGATATGTTGATACAGTATTGAGTATGGCTGAACCTTTAGTCCTGTTGTCATCTTTGAGTAGCACTTTTACATCATCAGAATAAACAGCCCTCTTGTAGGCTCTTCTATATAGTCTTCGTTCAGCCTCGTATGAAATTAGCGATGCCAACATTTTGGGAACCATACCCCATGAAGAGAATACCAGATACTTAGAAAAATCTTTGTTTCGGGTAAATATGCTCTCACCCGTTGCATAATATGGATGCGAAGTAGGAACCCATAGAAGCTGCTCAACATACGTAGGATGTTGTTTGTTTCCAAAGATACTTTCGATGACAAAGTTTAGCCTGGCATTATTATATTGGGCCAGTTTGTAGTCCTCAATAGTATTCTTGTCAAGCAGCAGACAATCTACATTGGATTTTTTCCTTGCTCCGGCAGCCCAGCCTTTCTGTATCTCATCCTTCAATTTGTAGTAGTCCATGAATGAAAGCTGGAAAGCTGCAGACTTGGTGTAGTCTGTTGGAGCAGAGAAAACACGCTGCCCATAACAGCGGCAATTGTCTATGAGGCGCTGCATCTGTATATATGAACGGATATCGCCCTCCGTCAGACAGTGACTGATGTCTGGCATCACTTCTTTGATGATACCAGTATTTTGCCGCTCAGTTCTTCCCATCACATGATAGAGCATACTTTCAGCGGCCTCATGTTTATCGAGAAGGACAGTAAAGTCTGTTTTTCCAAGATGTGACAAGGCTGATGAATAGTTCTGCCAGATAATCTTGATGTCAGGAGCTGCCTCAGAGTTCTCATAGAGGAAATTCAGAAGACGGTGGAAGTCTTTGTATTGCTCGTCATTATTGTTTTCGTTCAACTCCTCTATTGTCGTATAGGGCTTATAGGGTGTTGCTGAGAGTAGCAAGATGAACGTTTCCTTGTTGGCAAAGAACTTTCTGGCTACCATGTTCTCCTCAGAATCATGTGATTCATCCTGGCTACTAACAATGAGTGAACTGAACTTCTGAAATTCATCCATAATGACTAGATCCGGCTTCAGCACTTCAAGGCTAATACTTGCAAACATCTTTCTCAGAGCAACAATAAGCCAATAACCAGCACTACTCCTGTTCTCCACCTCTTCGCCTGATGTCAGTCGCATCAGTTCTGCTTTGATGGTTGTGTCTTTATATGCAGTGTCAATATGAGCCAGCATGGCTTTCTTGATAATTACGCGATATTCATCCATGTCTGGTGCGTTGACGAGTTCGATGTAACGGTTCTTGTACCATACCCATCCTTTGTAGGCATCTCTCTGCATCATACGAGACAGTTCGTCCTTTCTTCCTTCATCTTCAAAATCGGGCAACATTGTCAGACAGGCATATATCAATGCCCGTTCGTCAGCACTACCAGTACCAAAGGTCATCTGGAATGATGTTGCTGGAGTCAACGAAAGAACCAAGGTGTCTCTACCGTCTTTCAACAAATCCGTCTTCTTTCGATAATATACATAGTGTTGCATAGATAGACGACTCTGTGCCAAATCAACTGCCTCTCCCTCGTCAGATAGTGTGTCGATGTTCTGTTGGGCTATCTGGAGGTTACAGCATACATAGACGATACAGTAGATTTCGTCATCTAATACACCCTCCAAGTATCTAACCTGCCTGACCACCTCTGATGCAACAGTCGTTTTCCCAAGTCCTGCTTCATCTGCAACCAAAACCCTACGCTGTCCGTTTCGGAATGCGTCAAGCACATGATTGGCCGTTGCTATTTGGAAATCCAATGGACGATTCTTCATAATTCAACTTTATTTGATTGCAATTGAAAACTGTTTGTATATTTTTCTGAATTCTTCAGGAACAGTCTCACTGTCGAGCTTATCCAACATCTTGCCTATCTGTAATATCTGTTTGGGATTAACTGCCGACATACGAAGCATTTTCTCGTATATCTGCGCGAACTCATATCCTTCTTCCGATTCACCTGTGCCTTTCTCTTTCTGGAGAATCTCATTCGAGATGTATTGAACAGGTGTGTCACTCAGCATTAATTCCAGGAATTTCACAAAATCATGTTTGTTCTTGATAATACTCTTGTAGATGACTGTGTCACGGTCATTAGGCATTCCCTCCGTGACTATTCGGATAATTGCCTCGTGATGTTTCCCGTCCTCACATTGAGAACTGACAATGTAGAACTCAGACAGTTCGTCTGCCGACATTTCATCAAATACTGCTCTTCCTTTCCATTCGCGTTGCATATCGCGTTTCTGTAAAGGAGCAATAAACACTGGATTCCCCAACTTCTTCAGGGATGATGTTACAACTATGGTAAAGGTGTTGTCTCGATGCCTGGTAATTTTCGCCTTCAAATCATCAGCACACATCATCTCCTTCATAGCCAGTTCTGCATTGTCCCATCTGATGACTGTTGTAGTCTTCTCTATCGGTTCATTTAGACGCACGAACTTACTATCCTTGTTGCCCTCCTCATAGAAGTCCTTCAAGAACTGATAATACTTACTGTTGCCGTATTCAAATTTCAAGCGAAGCAGGAACTCTCCATTTCTCTCAAAGGCCGAGTTGGTTGCATTGGCAGAACCAAGATAGAGATAATGCCTTTCACGTCCCATCCATACCAGATACATCTTAGCATGAAGATCCATGCCTCTACTGGCCAAGTCATCCAATGCAATAAATACTCCACCTTTAGGGGCAAACATGTTAAAGATGTCTGTCGTCACGTATTCTTTCCTAGTTATTAGGGCGCGATGCTCTTTTCTGTTTGGATTAATTCGTCCTAACAGGGTTTTATCAATAAATGGAGAAACAATAATGCTCTCAGTGCCGCAAAGGTAGTCTTCAATCTTGCCAAGTTCAAAGTCTTCTTGGAACAGATAGGGGTAGAAATCATAATCGTCGAATGGTTTGTCCACATCGAACTTTTCTACTCTTTCCACTTCTTTGGCCAATGCAAGAACCTTAGATGCTTGTTCTTCGGTGATATTGGAATATGTCACGACTTTTTCGATGAACTTTCTCAGCACTCTATGCTTCTCATTCTTTGTTTGTGCATTTTCGACTTTTCCTGTAATACAGGCAATGCAGTCAATATTGTCGGAATAGGCCATGTTCCTGCTTGAAACTATAAGTTTCATCAGTACATCCTTGTTATTGTCGTTGTTTACCTCTCTGATAAGCCACATCTTGGGGTGGAAATTGGCAGTCTTATTATCAGGATTAAACACTTCGAAGATATTTTTTTCAAGCAGAGAATAAACTTTTCGTATGGTTGGTGGTACGGCTATACTACCTTTATTACAGAAGATAACCATCTTATCACTGTTTTTCAAGATGGCTTCAAGTAATAAGTGTGGAGTCTGTACGTCTTTTTCGTCCATATCCCCAAGCATTCCAAAAGCCAGATGTGCAGTCATCAGTGCATCAAACCCAAGCGAATAGGTCATTCCCATCGCAAAATCGGTATGATAGCCCTGAGTGGGGGCCAACAAATCTCCATATAAATGTTCTTGCAATAAACTCTGTGCCATACTTTACTGCGGATTTCTAATTTCATTAACCATCGTCTTTACCGTAGTCCATCGGAATTCATTATATCCGGGACTCAGTCTTTTAACAGTGCGGTAAGCACTGTTTCCGATCTTACTTCTTTCACGCTTAACAGTCCGTTCTCTGCTAGTAACCAATTCATCCAAGTGATGAAGCGAATCTATACCTTTTTCTGTTATCTCATGATAACAATTCTCGCAGAAATCAGTCAGCATCGGGTCTTTCATCCTGATATAGTCAAACAAAGACTCATAACAGGCATAGTCCCTAATGGTCTCTCTGTGTATCTCATACAACTGCTCAAAGGCTTGTTGACAAGCTTCTGCCTGCTCTTCGTTACCAAAACAGGTATAATAAGCATGGTTAAAACTCCAGTCTATGAGATGAATCAGTTTTGAGAACAACACAGATTTATCATAGACATCTCTGACTTCATCATCAAGACCATCAAGTTGCTGAACGAGTTCGTAATAACTAACCTCGTCTGTCAATGAGAGATAGTCTTTATCAATTAAGAATGACAGAAGCGTTCTCTTACAGAAAGGTGATTCGAGAATCTTCTTCTTTACGAAATATGCTTCTGTAACCGATAGAGACAGTGGCATTGTTGAACCATTGAAGAAATCATATTTCTCCCCAGACGTCCGTATTGATTGCTTCTCGCCAGTTAGGTCTTGGGCATCCTCTGTATTATCCTCCCCTCTCAGTTTCCGCTTGTTATGCGGATTCTCTGCGTCGCTTTGGCTGATTTCTCTAATCAGTTGATAAATACTTGTGTCAGGAATCATACCGTATGTGGCCATACCACTACTATAAATATAGGTAGGATCGTATTTTACGTACTTGTTGTAGTCAGTCAGCGCCTCTTTATAGGTGTTGATACCTGTGATACCTAACTTTGATGTGCCATCATCATGTTCTGCCAATTGACGGGTAATTTGTACTTCCGCCTCTTTAATGTATCTTTCAACTTCACGCACACTCCCGAACTTCTTTCCGCAATGTGCTGCTTGATAATAGAGCGATGGCAGGATGGCAAAGTATTTCGCATGATGCTGAAGCGTAGAAGTGCCAGGAAACAATGTATTTGAAAAGTGGTCTCTCACTCTTCCTATGCCCAGTTCCTCAATTGCCTCCGATTCTTGAAGCAACTGCATCATCTTTGATACCCTTTTCTTCTCTTCTGAGTTGAAGTTTACAAATCCTATTTGCATTTTTAGAAGTTTAAATTCGTTTCTACGGTTCCACCATTTGCAATAATCTCATCCATCTGAGCTTTGAGCTTTATTTCATAATCGTTTTGTGGTTTTCTTACCCCAGCTAAGAGTTTGTAATAGACATTCTCTGGATCTAAATCTGGAGAATTAACGTAATCCTCATATGACTTGTATTTCTTTCCATCTACATCTATATACATATTCTTCTCAATTTTGATAAGTTTACCATTTTTTCCTTGCTTTAGCCCGTTCAGCCATTAGCTTACGCTTCTGCTCATGTTCGTCTTTGGTCTTATTCATGATTTCATCATACACTTCTTTCCCATCCGTATCATATAACATATCCCAACTGACATCGCTAAAGTCATCTCCTGCAAAGCATGTGTCGATAAGTGGTTGGAAGGATCGAGGCCTTGCATGATAGAAACGGCTAAGTACATGAGAGATGTCATCAGGAAGAAAACTTTCTATCTGACGGCGCAACTTCAAAGGAATCCCCCAAATGGCTTCAGCGATACTGCCAACGATGGCTCCCAACGTGTCCGCATCGGCTCCAAGGCTGACAGCCATGCGCACTGCATCTTCATAGCATGTGGCCATGCTGATTATCTTCAGTGCTACAGGTACAGTACCTTGACAAGTCTCATCAAACTGGTTCAGAACCGAGGCCTTGGGCATATTGATATCGTAGCCAGAGAACTTCACGCACTCATCAAGAATCTCATCAATATGCTTCGGAGCTTCCTGATACCTGTGGTAGCTCAACGCCTTAAAGATTGTCATAGCCACCGTCTGAGCGCCCTTGATACCTTCTTCGTGGTTATGTGATGGCAGTGCGGTAGCTGCTGCAGCATCCATCACCTCGTCAAGAGTATCGTACCAATGGGCAACAGGACTTACACGCATTGCCGCGCCATTACCAAATGAGTTATACGGCTGGGGATTATCACTGCGAACCCATTGTGCAAACCTGCCACCATAGCCTCCCATCGGATGCGGATAGCGGTTACACCATTCATGGATGCTCTCCCCAAAGTCACGTTCATTCAGCAGAGCATCTACCACAGCGACCGTACAGATAGTATCATCCGTAAAGCCGTTTTCATCCGACAACCACTCGAAATTGTAGTCATTTGTGGGGTCAAACTCCCACCGGCTACCAACAATATCACCAATAATTGCTCCTAACATACCTTATTATATTATATACGGCTGCAAATTTAAACTGATGTTGTCTCATTTCGTGGCACAAGCCCTAAATATTTTCATTTTCAGCCTCATTTTCTTGTGGCTCATACATCTGTGCAGCCTCCAAGTGCATATTGTAGATCTCCTCAGCGAACCATTGTGGCGAGAGCACCTTTACCTGACTGCCTCGACTCATAAAGTGTGCACTCAGGTCTATCGTCGGTCGCATATACAACTCAAAGTCGGCGAAGTTCTCTCCTTGACCAATCTCCCGCTGACTGTGGTGAATGGGCAAATCCCTGATATAATACCGCTCATAGCCGTAGGCCCTGATGACGATTCTCTCAGCAGGCGTACCGTCGCCCACCAACACACCGTAGCATTCATCGAAATATGCCTGGGCATCAAAGTCCGGGTCTATCTTAAACTTTACATCCGTCAGCGACATATCCAGAATTCTGTCAAACGAGAACAGTCCGAAGTAGTCAGACTCAGGCTTCTCCTCAGTTGCATCACGATGGAAGTGTCCCAGAATGTACCAGCGTTGCTTGAACAGCTTGATACAGTAAGGCTCGAAGTTCAGGTGATTCGGCTTATCAGTACCATATTTCCTGTATTCCACGGCTATCCTCACGCTCTTCTTCATCGCGTCAATCACCATCTTCAGGTATTCCCCTTCGTATGGCACCTGCTGCAGCAGAATCCTGTCCTGCATCGACAGGCCCTCACTGATCACATTGTTCACCGACAGCGTTGACAGCATCCAGTTCTGCACACTGTCCTCGCGCAGCACATAGTCGTTGCCGATATAGTACTCATACCCGTTCTGGCGGTCACAGTCAATATATATGCCGAAGATGTCCTCTATGGCATCCTTATGTCGTGCAAAGGTAGAGCGGGCTAATTCTATGCCCTCGCTCATATCCGTTTCCAGCCATTTCTCGTTAATCTCGGCAAACGTTATCCTCCTGGCCTTGCGAATGGTGTTCACCAGCCAGATATACTCCTTGAATTTTGCAGGTATCTTCATACGCCTATATCTTTATTTCTTTCCACACATTTATTCGTTTCCTTCCGCAATCTTACTCTTCCATATCTCTATTTGGCTTCGTAACAGTTTAGTATTGTCATCCTCGATGCTGAAATCATCCATGAGGAACTCTGCAATCTCCAGCTCATTTTCGCAGGTTTCCAAGTCATTCTGCTCGAATGACTGTTTTACCTTCTCTATCCGCTCTATCACCGACAGGATAGCCACCTTGTAGTCTTCACCTCTCTGTGGCTTCGTCTCGCTTTTAGCCTTATTGGGTGCAGTCTCTTTCTTCTTGGCCACTTTTTTCTTGTCTGCTATTGCTTTTTCAAGCTTCGTGAGTTCCTGCTGATACATGGTCAGATATTCTTTCACAATGGATGTACCCTTCAGCTCCGGCATCTCGGCACGTAGTGACAACAGCATATTGCGAGCATTGGCCCACTTCTCTTCCTCCATTAACTGATGGATGTTTACTATCCCCTCATTGCAGTCCTGCATTAGGAAGTAACCTTTCACAATCTGTGCAAGCTCTTTTTCTCGCTTTGAGGGATTCTCAATCGCCAGTTTTTCTTCTATATCCTCTCTTGGCTGTTGCAAAAGCTCGCCCATCTGGTCGGCCACCTCTTTCAGAATCTCCACTTTCTGATGCTGCTGTATGTATTTGGCACGAGTCTTCAAGGGCAGCTTCAGCAAGAAGTCCTGGTCAATCTGAAACTCCTCAGAAAGTTGGTCGATATACTCGAAGTTCCCTAGATACATCTGCCTCTTTGCCTCGTCGATGCTACTCGAAACCTCCTTATGCATCTGCTTGTAGTCCTCAGCACCTTTCTTGTAGTTACTGATTTGCTCAACCATCTTTTGATCCCTTTGGTTCAGTCTTTCACCTACCACTGTCGAAGGATTACTTGTCACATGATAACCACCGCACAACTCACAGTAATAACTACGAACAGGAGCTTTCCCGTTCTCTTCCAGTATGCCCTCGCTGTTATATGCGATAAAGTTGTCAGCTTTCGCCTTCGACTCAAAGAGCATCTTGCTTCTTTGGCTTCCGTAGCAATATATGCGGTTTTTAGTAGGTTTCATAGTGCTTGGCAAATATATTAGTCTTCAAAATCTTCTTTAATGTACTCTTCAAAATCCTCGTCAGGCAACCTTAAATCAAAGCCTCTTTTCAGTAGGACTTGCTGGGCGTTATAAGCAAAAACTTTCTGGTCTACGCCTGCCATGTCATAAGTAATAAATGTCTTGGCTTCTTGATTAATGCTATTAAGATGATTACACAAACATAATCCATCACTGCAAGCCACCCAAATGCCATTAGGATATTTCTCGCTGGGATTACCAGATGTTGACATTTTCAGATTGCCAAGAATAAATCTATATATTACATCTGGCTTACTGATAGACATATCCTTAAGGAATCTTTCCCTGTATCGATCAAAGAAGTGAGGAGTATAAATAGTATAGTGCCATTCGGCATGGCCATACAAGCTCAGTCGAGATAGTGTAACAGCGTAGGTTCCGCGATTCTTAATAAACCAGACATAGTAAATCATGCCCAATTTATCCTTATCTGGTTCATCATCGGCTCTTTTGAAGAACTGAAGCATATAGTGGAATCCCTTTGCACTTTTATAGTTCAAAGGTTGATAATAGACACGTTCTTTTTTTACCGAGTTCTTGACCATCTGCTTGTATTTCCTCAGATTCTCGTCAATTTTATGCTGCAAGAACACGAAATCATCTCTCAGAAGTTCTATGATTTCGTCATTGGTCATGGAGTCTACGATAACTGTTTTCTTATAATCTGCCATTTGCCTGAATCTAAATTTACTCTATTGTGGTACATGCGTTTTATTCCATTGCATCAGGACTGTCGTAAAACTCCATTGCTGCGAGGGCTTCGTCATCATTACTGAGTTCTGAATCCTCCTCGAAGATTTCTTCCACCTCCTCTGTGACTTCCCTGTTCTCCATCTGCTCAATCTCCACCTTCTGCTTCTCTGGTGTAAATGAGCCAACCTTACCTGCTTTAATTCTATGTCTCATAACTATTAACATTTTAAATCATTTATTATGCCGCAAGCAATAAAGCTGCTATTGCTCCAAGCCCCTCTGCAGCAATTTTATCAAACCAACTATCATCTGTCAGCTTGTGTTCAACGATATAGTCACGCAGTTTCTGCCTCCAAACCTTATTCTGTAATAACAGCCAAAGATCATCATCAAAAGAAGCTATCGAAACTTTCTCTTTCAACCACCGCTTCGATGGAGTCACACCATCTTGTGACTTCTCCGCTAATTGCAAATGCCAGAACCCATCTGATTGCAGGTGCCAGAAGGGGTTTGATATGTCCGCAGGTTTATCAAACTGCGAATCTCGCATATACTGCTTCATCAATATCCCATACCGTTCCTCCAGCCAATCATTCAACGGGAAGTCATTACCCACGAAAACATCTGCATCTATCCCATCAATGATAGCCAACAATAATACAGGCTTGGCCACAATTACCTCACCACGTATCTTTGCCTGTCGGATGCTCATGATACGTTTCGTATAGTGAACAAAGCACTGTTCGTAGTTATAAAACTTAAATCCTCTATTCATTTTCTTCACTCCATTCAAATCCGCAACCATTACACTCACATGTGCCATCATCATATAATGTCACATCCTCGCAGCCACATTCTGGGCAATAAATGTTTTCGTAATACATAAGCTACAATAGTTATATGGTCTTCCAATCCTTCTTAGTCCCGTCAAAGTATTTAAGTACTTCCTCATTTCCATCTTGTTCAGTGAAGGTAGCTGCAAGGAAGAAGGCTGCTCTTGACACACCAACGTAGATGTATCTCTTGATAATATCATCAGTTTCGGCTGATTTGTCAATATCGTGGAAAAATACCACATCGAACTCCATTCCCTTTACAACCTTGATTGGATATACTCGGATTTGGTTACTGCTGGCCAAAACTATACCTGAACTTCCGTCTACCACCTCAATATCGGTGTCATAGATAAAGTCTGTGTCCTTCAGTGCTTTCACAAAGCCAGGAATACTACCCTCATCATTAAGGAAGATGGCTATCGATGGTAACTGTTTGTAAATGTTGTATATCTCCCTAATCCTTTGTCCTATCCATTCTACCTTATCCTGCTCATCATCCGATACGTATGCCAATGGTGAGGGAACTTTTTTTGATCTCATGTAAGCCCTGTATTCAGGTTCCTTTTTAAGTGTATCTTGGTATAAAGCCTTGGCCACATCCAACAATCGTGTACTTTGTCTGTACGATGTCACCATCTTTACCTCTTTCTTATTTGGAACTATGCTTTCAATTTCGCTCCAATCAGTTATTCCGGCTTTTGTCAGTCGCTGCATCATATCACCACACAATGTAAGTGAAGAATAGCTTGTGGTTAGCAAAGATGCCATTGCATAGATGTCACTCTTGCTGAAGTCTGTAGCTTCGTCAATGCCCACGATAGGACGTGCCAGCTCTTTATAAGCATCAATATAGTAATGAGTAATGTTATCACTTGTATTCTCCAATATAGCCTTTACAAGGTTATTGACAAATCCAACAAGAAGAGCTTGCTCCTGTTGGTGGAGTTCCTTTCCCCCTCGACGCTGTAATAATGAACTCAAAAGTTCCAGGTTCCATCCCTTTGTCTTGTTTACAAGTACAGAACGCCTAAACTGCTTATACTTTGTGGGCATTCCTGTCAGCATATTGGCAGTCACGCCACGAGCGTATTTGGCAAACTGCTCAAACAATACAAGTTCCCCGATATGCTTAATCTGCTTTTGGTGTTCCTCCATTAGAACCGGCACCAACAGCTCAGTCATATTCTGCTGTCTGGGTGTTAATTTTATATTCTTATCTATCTGAGCATAGCAGTATCTCCTAAACCATGTTCTGATGGCATTAATAGTTCTATTAGCAGTATCGTCCTCTTCAGGTTCTGTATCTTCTCCATCGTCATCTACTTGCTCAACAGCAGGTGATGCTATTAAATCCCTTAAAGCCTCTGACAATTTCTCGTCATCTTCCGCCAACGCAAATATCTCTTCTGATATGTTTTTCAGCAACGACCTGTTTTCAGCAATTATACTTCTGCAGTCAGAGCCATAAACAGCCTCTAATGAAGAAAATAACCGGACATACTGAACAATGCTGTAATTATCTGTTTCTTCAAATCGCTGACGAATTCCATTGGCAATACTCTCCCATCTGTATGGTTTGTCCTTCTTTTCAAGAATAGGCAACTTGTGCTTTATTTGATGAAGTGTATTCAGATAGAACGCTTGCAAAACGCCAATCGCATCTGCTTGCTGGCAGATAAGCACATCATTACTTCTGCTGGCAAGAAAAGGCGTATTATCGTTCGATGGATCTATAAAGCGATAGTAATCTCTAGTTACTTTCTTTAGGAACTCCTTCCAGTTCCACACCTTCGACTTGGTATCGGTCAGTCCCTCTTTGTTCATGGCATCTGCCAGATATTCTTTCAGTAGTTCAGAGGGTGAAAAGAACACCCAGTCTCTGTTTTGCCGGATAGCTTCAAGCAAACTACTCCTTTGTGCTACTGTCAGATGATAACGCTTCTTCTCTTGTTCTGCATCCTCATTGATGGCAAAATCATCAGTCAAGTATTTTAGGCGCTGAATCATTGTGGTGGTTTTGCCTGTTCCTGGGCCACCATCTATTACTATAGTTGTGCCATCAAACAAGTGGGAAGTCTTAATCTGGTTCTGAACAGGGTCGAGAATAGGGTTGTACCGTAGTTTGCCCTGTTCTCTAATAAAACGAGTTAGTTTGTTCAGCTCTTCTTGCTGTTCCAACAGTACTCGTTTTTCTTCCCGTAGTTTATTTAGTCCTTTTGTGACGATACCGCGCTGATGGGCTGTATTCTCTTGTTTTTTAAGTTCCTCTAATTCTCTTTCCTTTTCTTTCTGCAGTCTTTCATTCTCCTCGATTTCCCTCTGCTTAGCAACAAGCATTGCTAAAAAGCTATCAATGCCTTCATATTCGTATGGCTTCTCTTCGCCTAGCAGAGTAATTATCCTGTTCGTCAGATCCGATTTGTTTTCTAATAATAGCATTCCTTTTTGTGGTCTGCCATATTCGTCAGAATCCACGACCGGCATTTCCTTTCCAACCTCATGGTTAAGCATGTCAACAGCTATTCGTGCATTTCTGGGAACAAAAACACCAAATGCTTTCGTACGCTGATAAGGATACATGGAAATGTTCTTAATACTGTCTCCACAGAGCCAGTATGTTTTGTCCTTTCCGTTCACGTTACAATGTAGTCTTGCCGCAATAGAGCTCGGAAACCGCTCACTACGTGCTGTCTTGCCTGCATCAGAAATGTTTCTGACAATATCTATTAGTTTCTCTTCCATTTTCAAGTTATTGAGTCTTGATTATTCGTATCCATTAGATTCGTAGTAGGAGTCATGATCATCTTCGGCATCATAAAGCGCGGTATCAGAATCCTCCGTAAAAGAATGATGGTCTTCATCGAACGTGTCATCATCATACAAATTCCCCCAGTAGTTCCTGCGGGGGCGATGCCTAGTAGGATGCCCATCAGGGGCAGGGTATGAAGAACTACTAATGTTTCTTTTCTTTTTCATAATTACCAATCCGAAAGTCCATACTCATAGCCTTTTGCTGCTAATGAATCTGGGTATTCCCTTTTATAATAGTCCCTTGAAGATGTTAAATGCGCTTTAGATTGTTTTGCGGTTTGTCCCTTTGACTTAGGTTTCCCCGGCCGGACTTTGTAATTCTTTATATATGAAACTATCTTCTCTTGCATATATAATTTAATTGTATCATCAGATGAATTTAAAAGTTTTTCTTTTATCTCCTCAGTCATAGTGGTATTACGCCCATTCAAATATACAAAGAAATCATCTATATCTTCTTTTGTATGGAACGGAGTATATAAATCAAAAAGATGTTTTAGCTTCATATCTATAATTATTTCTAATTTTCAAAAAGACCTATTGGGAAATTCTTCTTTCCCATTCCTCAATAAACAGCAAATATTGGTTTAGAGCCGCTGACATAGAATGATGCTTGCGATCATTTTCTGCAAAATACTCTGGAGAAGAATTGAGCATCTCGATGCAGAGGCGCACATCATCTGCCGTAGTGTAACTGTATATAGATTCTGCCTGTTCGTCAACCTCCTTTTTTATCCATTGACGAACAGCATTGTCAATAGTACTTATATAACTATCTGCTGTGGATTTAGCAACATGGTCTGATAAGTATAATTGGAATTGTATATTAATAGGTAGATTCCACTTTGTTGCTTCCTCGTTAATTACAGGCTTTTCTGTCGTTTCTTGCGTTTCATCATCCCATATCACTTTAATGCCTAACTTGGGAAGATACTCACCAAGAGCCATCAGGTCTTTCTCCTTCTGGTCATTACTCAATTGTGTCATTACATAGAATCCGTCAACAAGAGTTTGAGGTGACTTGCCATCAGAATCCCTAACCGTCTCTGTACGCTCTACGATGCAGATATCTTGACCTGCCACACGATGCCAGGCACTATGTTTACTTCTGTTGTTGCAGATGTTCTCCAATCCTATCTTTTTCAGGGCGAGTATCCACGTGTTTACTGCTTTCTTTTCATGGAAGACAGTTCCATCGCGGAAAGAGACAGAGAAACCTATCGACTTGGATCTGGAGATTCGTGGTTCATCCTCAACGACATCTTCATTATCTGTAGTTTCTGGTTCAGCAGCATTATCTCCACCTGTTTCTTCAGCAGTCGCATTACCCTGTATTCTTGATGTCATAAACGCAGAAGGAGCTATCGTTGACATCTGAATGCAGTTTCTGGTGAACGATACGCTCAGACAGCCATTCGGGTCATAGCTGCCACTAAACATGAGTGGACTTTTCACCTTTGTGAGAACCATTTTCAGTTGCTCAATCAATTCTGGCAATAGTTCTTCTTTTAATAGTTGGTCTTCCAACTGTTCCCATTGTGGGTCAATAGGCTTTCCTTCTTCTTGAAGTGAAGCTTTATGGATGTAGAAATCGGTTAGTTTACTCATCGTCGTCGGCTTCGTTATCGTTATTATTATGGTAATCTATATAGCCAATAGCATCGCGCTCTTCTTGGGTTAAACCATAGAGATCAAAGATGCGTTGGTCTATGGCTTTTGCTTTCTCATCAGAATATTCTTTTTGAATATCGAGTACAAGAGTACGGAATTCCTCATCTGTTGCATCGTCTACTTCGAGAACGGGAATCTTGTCAAAGAAGATTTTTCTAAGTTCTCTTGACCCGCCAAATAACGGAGGGAAGTTGTCTATAAAGCAGAATTTGAATAATGATGAATTAAGGAACGCCACCAAATAAGAAATATGTTCGCCTGACATTATAAAGCTCTTGTCATTTGAATAGAACCCCTTTTCATCATAATAGAATGGCATGAACTTTGTCATGTTAGGATACATTATCTTTGGCAGGGAAAATTGTTCCCAATATGCTATGCTATCTTGTGTCTCAAACCATTTATTGGCAGTACGTTTACGGGCTTTCTCTTGCTTTCTGCCAATAGTTATTCTTTTGCCTTCTATCTCAACAAATTGCCCGTTTTGAGACAATTTCTTCAAACAGAACTCTGAAAGATAATCTTCTACTATCCAGTTTAGGTTAGCCCTCAATAAGTCGTCTTTAGCAAATGATAGCAAAAAGTTCTTAACTGCTGGATAATGCTCAATATCATAATGACGAGAAGGAAGCAAGGCAATAAGCCATTTACAACAGTGGCATCCATACTTATTGATATCCTTTCCTCGAAGAATTGGTCTAATAAGTTTATCTGTCCTTTCTTTTTCTTCATCATCTTGACAATTGTCTAAAATAATATTTCGGACATCATCTGAAATGACAAATGCTTTGTTGTTGCCTGTAAGTATACCACGATATATCTCAACATCCCAATCCTCTAGTGGAGTTCCCTGCTCTTCTACTTTCCTCTTGATATTGCGAACCAGATCAGACATAATAACCCAACTCTCATCATTTTCAAATTGGCTAATAATGTGATGGTCATCTACATATTCCACCAATGTGCTCGGGTCTTTAAAATCCTCTTTAATTTGTGTTGAAACTATATTGTTACAGTTGTCGTCTTTATGAAAAAGTAAGATATTAGTCATGACTGTTGCACTTTCAAACACATGAGTTTCTCCAAAATCAATCAACAATTTGGGATTTGTTCTTGATGTCAGATAGATTCTCAATTCTGCTCCATATCCCGCACGCATCCATTTATTTGATGTGATATAACAAAGAGTTCCATCATCCTTTAACAGTTGATTACCTCGTTCGTAGAACAAACAGTATATATCACCACCGCGATTAAATGTTTCATATCTGCATGGTTCATATAAATTTGCCAATTTCCCACCATCCGCTTGCAACTGAATATATGGCGGATTACCAATCACGATATCGAATCCATCCGTCACACCAAACATCCACTCTATATCAAGGAATGGTGATACGCTATTCTGGTCGTAGGGATTCCAATCTGTAACCTGTAACACAGCTGCTTCAAAGCCCTGGGGAGTACATTTGTTCTGTTCATGTTCAATGTCACGGCGGCAAGCAGAAATGACGCTGTTGATACGGTCACGTTCTCGCTTGTTTTTATCCACACGAACAATCTGAGGTTCTGAGAACAAGTCTTTCTGAACAGCTTCTTCCACCCAGTCTTCACCTTGATACATCTCCAAAAGTTTCTCGTTATCAGCAATCTGTTGTTGCAACGAGGCTATCTTTGCTTCGTTGGGTTCACCCACCAAGCGATTGATGTGCTCGTGAATCTGCTTGCGCTTAGCTTCATCTTCTTTCAGCAAGCGAATCTTTTCACTACGTTTGCGTGTATAGAAATGGCGACGACGAATAGCTATCAGCTCATTCTTCAGTAGTGCAAGCACCTCATCATTTGTCCAGTCCTCATTATACTGATGAATGTCAGCATTGATAAGAGAGTTGGCAGCCACGAACTTTGACTCCAGATTAGGCAGGGTCTTGATGCCGAAGTTGATTTCGGGCTTATCGCTCTGAATGTCCGTCTGTTCACAGATAAGCGTGATAAAGAAACGCAGTCTGGAAATCAGCATGGCTATTGGCTGTATATCGACACCATAGATACAAGACTCTATGATGTATAGTTTGCGCGTATAGTCAGGCGAATTCAAACCATTATTGAAGGTTTCCTCTATCTCCAAAAGTTTCTTCTTGCGCTCGTCTTCATCCACAATGCCAAATGCCCTGCGACTCTCATCTACTGCCATATTCAGCAGGATGTCTCGCCATTGAGTGTTATCAGGGTCAACCTGTTGCAGGATGTGAACCATCTGCTGAAGCATACCCATCGGGAAAGCACCTGAGCCACAAGCCGGGTCGAGTATCTTGCAGGTGAAAAGCGAATGAAGTATCTTTGCTTTCTGCTCTGCTGTCAGCTGTACCTTCTCTGTGGTGAAGTCTAACAACTGACGATACTGAGGTTCCAGATCTTTGCCTACAGTCTGCTTCAAATGAGCCACCAAACTCTCATTTACCATATATTGCACAATCTCACGTGGTGTATAGAACGAACCACTTTCGTTGCGTGCTGTTTCTTTGGTTTCTGGATTGTAGGCTCCCAATAGGTTTTCAAACACTTTACCTAAGAGCTCTGGGTCAAGTGCTACCTGTACATCTTGTGGTGTGTTCTCTTCTATGGTGAATACATATTTATTGAAGATCGAAATGATACCCTTTGTGGGATGGAAGAAAAGAATATTTGGCACAAAGGCACGATACATGAAAACGCCATTCTTCTTACGGTCATTACGAGAGAATCCGTCATAATAGAATCTACGTTCCACACCATCCAATTTTTTGGTCTTGTCTTGGCATTCAAAGAGACCACAATTGAGGAAAGGAACTGTAGAGAATAGGTCAATGACCTCATCCTCGCTGATACTGAATAGTTCTGCATAGCGATAGAGATTCTTCACGTCAGCCGTATTTGCTTGGGCAAATTCACGACGTTCTCCATCCTCCATAATTGGGCGGTTCAGCGTTCCAAAGAACAGGTTTTGCAGAATAGCCTGATAATAATTACCTTCAGTTGTGCTCTGAGCATCAAAATCCTTCAGAATAGTTCGCACATATTCTTCATCAAAGATGCTTGATGGTACAAGGTCCTTCTGCTTGATAAACCAGACAAACATCAGTCGCGTAATCAGTCGAATTATGCGCGTGTCAATATCTTCACGGTCATCATCCTGTGTGTCGACATCTCCAGGAAAGGTTACATTAGCCTCTGGTGAGACAGCCCACTGATACCATTCAAACAAATCATTATAGAATTGTTTGGTGAGGACTTCAGAATTGAACACTTTCTGCCACTTCTCATACAATTTATCAAATGATGCGCAGTCGCCACACTCCATACCTTTCAGTATATCCATGTGCCCTCTATGCGGATTATGACAGTCGATATTCCTGAGTAAGCTAACCTTACCCAGTTTCTCTCCTTGTCCTTGCTTCCATTCCTGTTTGAACTCTGTCCGCTCACAAGTGCCTATGCTTAGCAGATGACCTTGACGGAAAATGACGGTAACAGGGAAGTTATATACCAATCTATTGAAAGCTCGTGTCAATACTGCCAAATCAGTTCGAGTAACATTGCTATCTATACGTAAATCGACAGCAAATATCATCATACTCTGATAATGGGCATTGGCTCGTATCTTTTCTAAGTCTTCGACCAACTTAGAATCAGATACAGCGACCTCTTTGATTGCATCGTCGCATACCTCTCCTATATAGTAGCACTCCTTTGATAGTCTGAGGGCATTCTCAATGTATTGAGGAACCTGACTCTCGTAGTAATCATGGAAGTCCATAGGACTTGGCTCTTCCTGAGTGTGTTTAATATTCAACTTGCTCAGCAGCAGGTTACTGGCTTCAAACAGATTCCCGCTAACAAATTGCTTTAATGTTTTTTCCATAATCTTTCCTTATTTGCTTACGTACTCCCAAACAATCAAATCAAAGTTTTCCATTTGGAATTTTTTGTCAAGACTCTGCTCGTCGGCAGATTTTTTCTGTTCACCACCTTTTGAGTGGAAACGATTCTTACGATCAACAATGGCCTGCTGGGGAGCCTTCATCGTCATCCATGTCTGGAGGATTTCAGTCAGCTTACTCAAGCGTTCACTGTCATTTGTTTCTATCCATTCAGGGACGAAGCGCTCTTGACGCTTGTTCTGGCGCAGGAATTCCAATATCTCGGCACGGTTCAGTTCCTTATAAGTTGCAGGTAGGTGGGTATCTACCGGCTGACACATTAAATAAATTTCTGTATAAGCCTTCTTACTTCCCTCTTCACGATGAGGATAACCAACAACAGCGACAAGGCTTTCTGGGATATACTCGAAGAGGTTGTCCTGAGCACGGAAGCCTGAGAAAATACCATTGGGCATTTTACGGAATAATTCCTTGTTTTGCTCAAAATAATCTATCAGATCCTGACGATACACCTCAAACGAGAAGTCTTTCAACGACAAAGACTGCTGTGACTCAATATCGCTTATACTATTAGTTTCAAGTTCAGACAGCAGGCGCTTTGCATTCTTGTCAAGCAATTCGTTATCAGATACCATCTGTTTGTAACCTTCATTTATTTCTTGAGTTTCAGCACCTGTCAGATTCATGATGGTCATGCGATTCATGATGCGCTCTTCCAAATGTAGGTATTCCTCAAAAGACTTTGCAGGCCAGAAATTAACGCAACGCACCACTTCATTAGGAGATCCGATACGGTCGATACGGCCAAAACGCTGAATCAGTCGTACTGGATTCCAGTGAATATCATAGTTGATTTGCATATCGGCATCCTGCAAGTTCTGACCTTCTGACAGACAGTCGGTAGCAATCAGAATATTCAGCTCGTCATCCAGTTGTTCTGCTACTTCTGGTCGGTATTTTGGTATCAGTTCCAGCCACTTGTCGTAGGGTACTTCCCAACGCTGTTTTTCGTCATTATAAAAATCTCCATAGTTCAAATGAGCATCCTCATACATATTTGACCAGTCAAGTTCTTTGTAGAGTTTACTATATGGAGCAAATGACTGTAATACTGGAGCGAACTTTTGTTTGTTATGCTGGCCAGTTGATAAAATTTCCTGACCAGAAGCGGAAGCCATCTTAGTAAATCCGCGCTTTTCAAGTTCTTCATAAATGAACTTGGCAGTATCTGCATAGGCAGTAAAGATGACAACCTTCTTATTCTTTGCCTGCTCTTTTTCGCGCAGAATCTTCTCAAGTTCATCAAGTTTCATGTCTTGCTCAAAACCATTACGATAATCTTGCTCAAAAGCCGTTAGACTGTCATAGATGGCATGTAGTTTGTTGATGTCCATGCGAAGTCCACGTTCAAAGCCGCCTAAGTTCTTCATCTCTGAGAGTCGGATAGAACCCTTGCGCAACGCGAACTGCTCCTCCATATCCTCATCGTCATCGGCAACTTCTTCCCCACTTGGTAATTCGCCGTTGGCCTTCTTTTCTTTGAAGTCAACAACCATTTGAAGGGTCTTTTCATGTACTTCAAGTACCTTCTTGACTGTCAACAGGCAGGAATACCATGAGCTTTCCAGACGTTTCATAAACAAGATGCCCATCATCTTGACTAGGAACATTTCACGGTTCACATCGTCGTCCCAATCAGATGCGGCCTCTTTCTTTGCCTCTTTACGGCTCTCGTAAAGGAAAAGGCTTGGCTGATAAGCTGTGAGACTCAGATCTTCGAATGCCTTGTATATTTCCTCGGTTGAGCGCAGTTTGCCAAAATGATCTACGCCTTGATAAACATTTAGGGGCGCAGCCTTTTGTGGGAATCCCAAGTTCTCGCCAAGCGTGTTCTCTATCAGCTTGCGAGTACGAGCCACAATGAGCTTGTCTGTCAAGTTGAAGAACTTTGGAGGCAGCATAGCAATGAAAGAGCCAATCGTTCGGTTTGGATTGTCACACCATTGAGTATATTTACGCTGGCTTTCAGCAAAGAGATTGCGTAGAGAATCAATACCAAACTCTTCGTTATTGAAAGCATCATCAACACCCTGACCTATGAGATTGAACTGGCCCTTCACGTCATTTAAACCAGTATTGATGGGAGTTGCCGACAGCATCAGCACTTTTACATCACGACCCTCCACGTTGGGCTGATTCTGTATCAGCGTGGTCAGCAATTCCTGATAACGACCAGACTTTTCATTACGTAGATTGTGGCTCTCGTCTATGACAAAGAGTATCTTCTTGCGTGTCTGCAGATAGTCACGACGTGCATCTTGATAGGCAGTCTGCAATCGGTCGTTCTGTAGGTCTGTATGGAAGCGCACTACATAGTCAAACTCATCTTTCTCGAAGCGTGACCCATGGCGTTTCAGATATTGTGTCCAGTTTTCCTCCAACTTCTTTGGACAGAGTAGCACTGTTAAGTAGCTTTGTGTCTGAAAGTATTTTATGACTGCCAGAGCTGAGAATGTCTTACCTAAACCTACGGCATCGGCCAATATAGCACCGTTGTATTTGCGCAGCATCTTGATGAGGGAGATAACTCCCTTCTGCTGATATTTAAACAGTGTTTTCCAGATGACACTGGTTTGGAGAAGCGACATATCTTTCCTATGCTCGATACCACCATCCAAGTCGATGTCCGAATTGAACAGCTCGAACAATATCTTGTAGTAGATTTCTTCTGGTGTATATTTGCGGAAGTATTCGTCAATCTTGCGGATGAAGTATTCCTTCACACTTATTTTCTCAGACTTGGGATTCTTCGGGTCTATATTAATCTCGTCAGATGCTGCTTTCCAAATATCTTCGAACCACGAGCAGACTTCCTTGTAGTCCTTGTCACTTAGTTTAACAGGGTCACCCATAGTCAACTCAATGTTCGATGACTTTTTCAAACCAAGGCCTGCATCAGTCAGGTTACTACTACCAGTCAGATAGTAACTGTCATTACGTGGATTGTTGTTTCTGAACATATAGGCTTTTGCATGACAAAAAGCATTAACGATGGCCCTTATTTGAACAGTGTTTCTACGAAGGAAAGCTTTGGCATCCTCTGCATATTTGTCAATCTTCAACGATGCTTGAATACCGGCATCACCCTTAAGCAAATCAATAATCTGGCTATCATCTTCTTCTGGCTTTACCAACTCTGAAGATACAATTCTGAAATTGTCCTCCTCTGGAATATCGTGATAGAGTTTGCTAAGCGCACGAATAGTGAAATAGCCGGTAACAATATCCAAGTTTCCTGTCTGCTGTGATTTTTTACCAGAGAATTCATTAATGAAATCCCATACAGTTTTAATGTCGAAGCCATCATCTGGATAGCGATCTTGTTTGTTGTCTATAAGCATATTGATTTGTTTTTATTTGTCGACACGTATAAGTTCTATAACTTCCACTTCAAGAAGTTTAGCTATTTTCATCAGGGTTTCTAGTGTTGGTTGGCAACTGTTCGTACACCATTTGGAAACAGTTGCGGGATCCTTCCCCAACTGCTCGGCCAGCCATTTGTTGGTTCGCTTCTTGTCAGCTAACACAACTTTAATCCGGTTAATGTCTTTATCCATATCGGTAGCTATTGGTTTCACCTATTTAATAATAATGCGCCAAAGATACGAAAAAAGATGCACAAAACATATTTTTTTGAGCAAAAAGTGATAAAAAATAACAATTTTATTGCATTATTCTCAATTTAGAGCCTAAAATCATGCCTTTTCAAGTCCCTTTTGTTCATCAAGGAGAGCAGATGAATACTAAAGAAGCACCCAAGGAACACCATAGGAACACTTAACGAACTCGAGTGACCTCACTTCCATATTCATGCCACCATCTTGCAGAGTCAGTAAGGGCATATACCTTACACTTGATATTGTCTGGATAGCGCATGGGTAGTTCATCGCGGTTACAACCAGCAAAAGCACTGATGAAGGAAAAATCGTTACGAACAAACTCATGAAGTTTCTGCTGCCCGATAAACCATCCAAGTATGCGGTCGAAATCATTCTCATCTTTGGTCAATTGAATGTGTACCACCACATGCGGCTTTGCCTGCTGGTGCAATAACCAAAAGTCACCATGACCTTCTACATGTCGCAGTTCAGCCTTAAAAGCATCACGTTCCACATGCTTGAATTCAATACCTTGCTCCTGCAGACGCGGGAACATCACATAATCACAATTCTCTAAACTTTTAAATTCCATATCGTTAATCTTTAGTGGGTAAATACTCGCACTCACATCTTTTTACCACCGCTGCCAACGATATATCAGAGGCCGGTTGGTGGGCTTTATAGCCACTCTTGATGCTTCGGGTGCAAAGTTACGATAAAAAAATGAAATGTCCAAAAGTCGTGCATTTTTTTTGATGCCGGAATCATTTTCGGTATCAAAATCCACATTTTATGTCAATTTTGAGGGAAAATCCAACAAAATTTCGTATCTTCGCAGCATATTTCTAACTTTTTGGCGAAAAAAGTGAGACTTGTCCCACGAATTGAGACAACATCATTGTAATTTCGCCACCGATATTGAGAACTTAAAGCCTATTGGATATGAGAGTATTCTTCAGTTTTGACTACAAAGGTGGCAAAGCCTACTTGGGCATGAAGAAGCAGCCGCTGATGATGGACATGCAGGTGACGGACATTGGCAAGCTGTTGGATTTCCTGGAGCTGCGCCTCGGTCTGCATACCATCACCAAATCGGATACAGACAGGCTTGTGGTCTACTACAAGTGCGTGCGTGA
>Ga0326513_10000693_pt1 | contig 28734 bp, 31 predicted proteins | sample 2_2465_0518_D_FD_203654 | JGI IMG/M metagenome (GOLD analysis project Ga0326513, IMG submission 203654) | Bovine rumen microbial communities from UC Davis, California, United States - 2_2465_0518 | ecosystem: Host-associated > Mammals > Digestive system > Stomach > Rumen | place: USA...
ATCAAGCCAAAACTTTTAGGAACATTTACAGCTATCTGTACAGTGGGCATTATCATTGTCGGATATGGCTTTAATGTATTTCAAAACCTGTTTATATGAAGGAGGCAAAAAATGAACATTAAGGTATTGGGCGGTGGATGCAGGAGCTGTGAGGCTCTGCTGAAGGCTGCAAAAGAAGCTGTTGAAAAGAAGGGGATTCCTGCGGAAGTCGAGTACATCACAGATATGGAAAAGATTATGAAGTATGGGATCATGAGCATGCCGGCATTGATGATCGATGACAAGGTTGTCTCTGCCGGAAAGGTGCTGAAAGTTAAGGACATAGAAAAGTTATTGTAGTCCTTCTTTATGACGGATTCCTTTATCAGAAGGAATGTGCCGGCGGCAGCAGTTAACAAGCAGACAACAGCATATATAATCACACGTCCGTTTCGGTCAAACAGATCGGGACGGGCGTATTTTATTTGGAGGGAAATATGGCAGCAACCAGACTCATTCCCTTGCATATCAACAAGGGGAAAACAGCTGCGGCAAGCATTAAGGACAGGATCGATTACGCGGAGGATCCGAGCAAGACGGAGAACGGGAATCTTGTGGCTTCCTATGAATGCGATCCCCGTCTTGCCTGGCAGGAATTCATGCTGGACAGGGGAAGATATCTCGCCGCTCATGGCAGTGAACGCGAGTCGGATGTGATCGGCTATCAGATCCGCCAGGCTTTCAAACCGGGAGAGATCACTCCGGAGGAAGCCAACCGGATCGGCTATGAACTGGCAATGCGGTTCACGAAAGGGAAGCATGCTTTTGTCGTATCCACGCACATTGACCGGGCGCATGTACACAATCACATCCTGTTCAATGCCGTGGACCTGAAGGCGGAAAGAAAGTTCCGGAATTTCTTCCTCTCCACCTATGCGGTCCGGCGCCTGAGCGACACGATCTGTGTGGAGCACGGGCTCTCCATCATCGAGGAAAAACCGCGCAGAGAATGGCAGAAACGCACGACGTATAAGAAGGAACTCTCTCACCGCGAGATCCTCCGTATGGATCTGGATGAGATCATGGAAAAACGGCCGGGTTCTTTTGACGAATTTCTGCTCCTCTTGAAGCAGGCCGGCTATGAGGTCAAACAGGGAAAACAGATCTCCGTCCGGTCAAAACAGATGGACCGGTTCATCCGATTCCGATCCCTTGGAGAAGGTTATTCCGAAGCGGAACTGCGAGCAGAGATTATGAAAAATGCAGATGGCGGAGTTGCTCTGAAAACCGGGCTGAAGCAGCAAGAATACTGCTTCAGTCTCATGAAAGATTTCGAGCAGATCCTGCAGCAGAAAAAGGGCAAAGGCTACCAAATCTGGGCTCAGCATTTCAACAATACGCAGGCTGCGGAAGTGCTCATCTTTCTGCAGGAAAATGACATCGACTCTTATGAAAAACTGGATGCATTGGCAGAGAAAGCGACGGATCATTTTCATGAGCTTTCTGATGAGATCAAGGCCTGTGAAGCCAGACTGAAAGAGATCGGGAATCTGAAGAAAGCCATCGCGGATTATTCCAAGACCCGCGGCACTTATGAAGCATACCGCAAGGCTGGTTACAGCAAAAAGTTCTTCGAAGAGCATCGCGAAGAGATCACAATCCACAAGGCGGCAAAGAAAAAGTTCGATGCTCTCCCATCGAAACAGATCCCCAAAGTGAAGGAATTATCCACGGAATATACGGAAGTTCTGGAGCGGAAAAAGGCGACATACAGAGAGTACCGCTCTGTCAAAAAAGATATGCAGCAGTACACGATCGCACAGAAAAATGTGGAGATGCTTTTGGGCAGCGACAGCGTTCCGGAACGGAACGCGCAGCCATCACGCGACGCGTGATGATCAAGGGGATCCGGGGTGCTTCCCCGACAAGCGATAAGCGGCAAGCGCCTCGTGTGACGATTCACCGGCGGGAGGCTGGTGGATCAACGAGGCATCGCTTGCCGGTTTGTGAAAATAGCTATAAGGTGTCGCCAATTCACATCAACCTACGATTGATTTTATTCGTCGCTCGGATTATAATATTTAATGGATTTTTATAACTGCAGATAGTTATTACGAGGTAAAGGGAATGAAGCTTCTATCTACTCGTGAAATATCAGAAAAATGGGGAATCAGTGCTCGTCGGGTTCAGCTTTTATGCGCTAGTGATCGGGTGCCCGGTGCAACAAGAGTTGGGCAGACTTGGGTGATTCCTGAAAATGCTGAAAAGCCGAGAGACGCAAGGATCAAAAGTGGAAAATACATTAAGAACAAAGAGGAAATACTTCACAGCGAGGTTTGAACGAATGACTTCTGTAATAGATAGTCCTTACAAAGGATCAGGACAATTGACCCGCCAGCAGTTTCTTTTTTATGAGATGAGAACTACTGCAAAACTTATGAAGGAAGGAATGGATGATAGTCAAATATTGAATCGTATCGTCAGTGAAAACTTATATCAATATCCTACGGAAAAGACGATTAAGCAAGTTGCAGCGGGATGCATAGCTCGTCTAAGGGGACTTAATGATAACCGACTTGTCTTCGAAATAGCAAATGGAGATACTGAAACAGCAAAACAATGTTGCCTCTATGCGATGATGAAACAATATCGACTTATCTGGGATTTCATGATCACTGTGATCGGCAATAAATATCGTCAGCAAGATTACTCTATTTCTCGAATGGATATAAATGCTTTCTTTCTTCAATTGCAGGAACAAGATGATCTCGTAGCTTCCTGGGCAGAAAGCACAGTGAAAAGAATAGAAATGATCATCGCAAAACTCCTGATTGATAATGGTTATGTGAATAACAGGAAAGATACCCGTTTGCAACCAGTGTTAATCAGCCGAGTATTAGAAAATGCCTTGCGTGAAAACGGAGACGCTGTAGCACTGCCTGCGTTCTGCTGTCTGAATTAAAAGAGGTCCACCATGAGCGATTTAATGCAACGCCTTGATAAATTAAAAGAACTGTTACAGGAACCGGAGTTCTTAGAGGGCAAAGGCCTGTCCAATGAAGTCAATATCCGGATATTCTGCTATGACCCGAAGGATGAGATGGCTATCCGGCATTTTACGGAAAAGCTGATGACGGATCAGAGTCTGAACTGTCACCTGATCGAGTACAACCTGTATAAGGTGTTCCTCACCATCTGTGATGACAAGCGGATCACAGACCGGGTGGCCCAGCAGGAGGAAAAAAAAGGAAAGCAGTTCGTGCTGGATCAGATGAAGCGTATGGCGAATAACACCGCGTTTATCGGAAAGATGCAGTATGAACCGCACGAGCCGGGAGACGTGATCTTGATCACCGGTGTCGGTGAGGCTTTTCCGTTCATCCGAGTCCATGCACTGTTGGACGCCATGCAGCCATACTTTTCCGATGTTCCGGTGCTGGTAATGTATCCGGGAACCTTCGATGGCCGCTATGTAAAACTCTTTGATAAGCTGACGCCGAATCCGTACTACCGGGCGTTTAACGTGATATAAGGAAGGAGCTGCGACATGAGAATTCAATCGATGTTCAAGGACGACATCAACCGTAAGATCAACGGTGTCGTCAAGGTCGACCAGGATGAAAGCAGCGTGCTCGTACAGGAACTAAACGAGTATGTCATCACCCGTGAGCTGAAGAAGCATTTCATCACCTTCTTCAATAACTATATTGAATCCTTCAATGAGGAGACTGCTGATATCGGCGTCTGGATCTCCGGCTTCTTCGGAAGTGGTAAATCCCATTTTCTGAAAATGCTGTCCTACCTTCTGGAAAACAAGGAGGTGCAGGGCGTAAAGACCGTGGAGCGATTCCGGGCAAAATTTGCCGACGATCCAGCCACCTTTATGCTGATCGACCGTGCTACCAGGGGCCTGACGCACACGATCCTCTTCAACATTGACATCGAAGGTTCCATCAATAAGGATAAGACCGCTGTGTTGCGTGTCTTCGCCAAGATGTTTTATAACTACCTCGGCTTCTACGGCGAGAATCTGAAGGTCGCCAAGCTGGAGCAGTTCATTGCCAAGAAGGGCAAGACCGAGGAATTCCGGCGCGTATTCGAGGAGAAGAATGGTGCGAGTTGGCTGGAGTCCCGGGATGCCTACGCCTTCTTTGAAGATGACATTGTTGCCACACTGCAGGAAGTGCTCGGCATGAGTGAGCAGGCTGCCAGCAACTGGTTCAATGGTACCGAGACCGTGGAGACCTCCATCGCCCAGCTCGTTTCTGAGATCAAAGATTATGTGGACGCGCAGCCGCGTGACTTCCGGCTCCTGTTCATGATCGATGAGGTCGGCCAGTACGTCGGCGGTGACACGGACCTGCTGATCAACCTGCAGTCCCTCGTGGAAAAGATCGGCAGCGAGTGCGGCGGCAAGGTCTGGGTGGTCTGCACCGGGCAAGAGGCTATTGACGAGATCATTAAGGCGCGTGAGAATGAGTTCTCCCGCATTCAGGCCCGCTTCAAGACCCGCCTGTCCCTGTCCTCCTCCTCTGCGGATGAGGTTATCCAGAAGCGTATCCTTCTGAAGACAGACGAGGCCGAGCATGATCTTGAGCAGGTTTATGCTGCCAACGACTCCGTACTGAGGAACCTGTTCTCCTTTACCGACGCCATTCTGGACATCAAGGGTTATAACGGCGCTGGCGAGTTCGCTAAGAACTTCCCGTTCGTACCATATCAGTTCATCCTCATGCAAAAGGTCTTTGCCGAGATCCGCAAGCACGGCAACTCCGGCAAGCATCTCTCCGGCGGTGAGCGTTCCATGCTGTCCGGTTTCCAAGAAGCTGCCCAGAAGATCGAGGATAAGGACGAGTACGCGCTGGCTCCGTTCTACCTCTTCTATGATACCGTCCACACCTTCCTCGACAGCTCCATCCGGCGCGTGATCGAGCGCTGCGAACGTGCAGCCATCGACGGCAACGGCATCGAGCCGCAGGACGTAGACGTTCTGAAGCTCCTGTATCTGGTCCGCTACGTGGACGATGTGAAGGCCAATCTGGACAACATCGTCATCCTGATGGCGGATGACATCCGGCTGGACAAGATCACCATGCGCGAGCAGGTGCGCGGCTCTCTGGACCGTCTGATGAGCCAGAACTACATCGGGCGCACCGGCGATACATACAACTTCCTGACCGACGAGGAGCAGGACATCCAGCGTGAAATTAAGAATACCCCTGTGGCGACTGCGGACATTGTGGGCCGCATCGCGCAGATGATTTTTGCGGACATCTATACCACAAAGAAGTTCCGCTATGGCAAGTATGACTTTGCCTTCGACCAGATGGTGGACGGGCAGGCTGTTGGTGCGCTGACCGGCGGCATGATGCTGCGCGTCCTGACCGTAGCCACCGATCCCACCGAGAAGAATGAACTGCGGCTGATGGCGGAGTCCTCCGGGCAGGCCATAGTGGTGTTGGCGGAGAATCCGTATTACGAGTCCCTCGAAAGCGCCATGAAGATCCGCAAATACGTGAAGCAGCGCAACGTGGCGCAGCTGCCCAAGTCCGTGCAGGACATCATCCGTGATCAGCAGGACGAGGCCGGAAAGTATGAGCTGACTGCAGCTGATGACCTGAAGAAGGCCATCGCGGATGCCGAGTTCTACGTGGACGGCGAACACATCGAGATCAAGGGCGGCGATGCCAAGAGCAAGATCGACCAGGCTCTGGAGTATCTTGTTGCCCATGTGTACAGCGACCTCGGCTTGATCACCAAGTTCGCTGAGACTGACGCCGACATTTACAAGATCCTTCACGGCGAGGAGCAGTATATTCCGGGCACCGAGCCCAACCGTGACGCAGCCGCCAAGGTGGAGAAGTATCTGGAGATCCAGTTCAACCAGAATCTCCCGACCACCATGTCCGACCTGCAGGATCGGTTCCAGAAGAAGCCTTATGGCTGGCGTGAGATCGACATCGCCGCAGTTGTGGCTATGCTGATCTATGACCAGAAGGTCACCATCAAGTACGGTGGCGCTACCATCCAGCCCAGCGATCAGAAGCTCCCGGATATGCTCCGGAAAAAGAGCGAGATCGGCAAAACCTCCATCTCCAAGCGGCAGGTCGTCTCCATCCAGAAGATTCGGGAGGTCCGCGACTTCCTGCGTGATTTCTTCGATGAGATGGATGTGCCGGAGGACGAGGATGGCCTGATCGCCCACATTGTAGAAAAGTTCAATGGAGAGCTGGACCATTACACCAAGTTGGATGCCCGCTACGATGGCCACAAGTATCCGGATCAGGGCAAGGTCAAGCAGGCCATTGCGCTGATCAAAGATGTTCTGTCCCAGCAGAAAGATAACACGGCGCTGATCCAGCGGGTCATCGACCGGGAGGACACCCTTTACGATATGCGTGACGAGCTGCAGGAGGTCGAGGAGTTCTTCAAGACTCGCGTCACTCTGTTTGATGCCGCCGTGCAGTATGAGCGGGATCTCGCTGTTGACCGTGATTATATTGCCAAGGATGACGAAGCCCACCAAGCGCTGAACCAGATCCGCCTGATCACCATGATGCCCACCGGCGGCAAGTTCCGTTATGACCGCATTCCGGAGCTCAACGATCTCATGGCAAAGGTGAAGGCCTCCCACGGCAGGATGCTGGATGCCAAGCGGGATGAGCTGCTGGAGATCGTCCGTCAGTGCATGGAGGAAATCCATACGCTGGCCGGAGACAACGGCGCAGCCAGAAACATCTCCAACACGGCGGACAACTACTTCACCCAGAAGAAACAGCAGATTGCGTCCTATCAGACGCTGGCCCTGCTGGATGGTCTGGTGCCGCCAATCTGGCAGTACAAGGATGATACCGTCAGCCGGATCGAGGCCATTGTGAATCCTCCAGCGAAACCCACCTCGTTTGGGCCTTCAAGCAGTGGCGGTGAGACGACGCCTCCCGCTCCGAAGAAGGAAGTCATCAAAGCAATCCACCGGCAGGCAATGTTCCCGGCGAAGACCCTGAAGTCCGAAGAAGAAATAGACGCCTACGTTGAGAAGATTCGTACCAACATGAAGCAGCTGCTGAAAGGATGCGACGGCATCAAGCTGAACTAACGGAGGGCATTATGGATAAGAATGCAATCAAGAAATACGCAGTCTGGGCAAGGCGCGAGCTGATCGAGCGCGTCTCCCAGCGTGCCATGATATATGGAATCACCGCGAAGGATGCCGGTGACCCGAACGCCGAAAGCGTGAACGGCCATCTGCTGTCGCAGGCCGAGAAGCGGCAGCGTCAGGCGCTGATCCGCAACATCAAGACAAAGGGCTACGAGCAGGTCATGGAGGAAGTAGCCTACACGTGGTTTAACCGTTTTGCCGCGCTGCGCTTCATGGAGGTCAACGGCTACCTGCCCTCCCACATCCGCGTGTTCACTAATGATGCCGGTGAGTTCAAACCGCAGATCCTTGCCGAGGCCATCCATCTGGAGCTGGAAGGTCTGGACATGAACAAGGTCTATGAGCTGGAGAGCGCCAATAAGAGCGAGGAGCTGTTCAAGTACCTGCTGATCGTTCAGTGCAATGCTCTGAACAGCATCCTGCCGGGGATGTTCCAACGGATCGAGGACTATACCGAACTGCTATTGCCGGATTACCTGCTTCGCGAGGGCAGCGTGATCGAGCAGATGGTCACTACCATTCCAGAAGAGGACTGGACGGATCAGGTGCAGATCATCGGGTGGCTGTATCAGTATTACAACACCGAGCCGAAGGACAAGGTTTTTGGCGACTTGAAGAAGAACATCAAAATCACTAAGGAGAATATCCCTGCTGCCACGCAGCTCTTTACGCCGGACTGGATCGTTCACTACATGGTCGAGAATAGCCTTGGTCGCCTGTGGCTGGAGGGCCATCCCAACGATGCTCTGAAATCCGAATGGAAGTATTATCTGGATGAGGCCGAGCAGGAGCCGGAGGTGCAGGCGCAGCTTGTCACGATCCGGAAGGATTATGCTGCTCTGAAACCAGAGGAAATCCGTGTCATCGATCCCTGTATGGGCTCGGGTCACATACTCTGCGTTCTCTTTGATGTACTTGTCCGTATCTATGAGGACTACGGCTATACCGCACGCGAGGCGGCTGTCAAGATCGTGGAGAACAACCTGTGGGGGCTCGACATCGACGAGCGTGCTGCCCAGCTGTCCTACTTTGCCGTAATGATGAAGGCCCGTCAATATGACCGACGCTTCTTCACCAGGAAGGTTCAGCCGCATGTATACGCTATCGAGGAGAGCAACGGCATCACTTCTGCGCCGATGCATGACATGGGACTGAATCTCTCACAAGAAGAATATGGCGAGGCAGTTAAGCAGGCAATGCGTCTTGTTGAGGAGATGCATGATGCCAAGGAGTACGGCAGTATTATCCATGTAACACCGTGTGATTGGGACCTGCTTCGTCGTTTTGCTGTTCCCAGAGATGAGGGTGGGCAGCTTCATTTGGATATTCACGGAGAGATTGAAGCATCTGCCCGTTTACAGCATCTCATCAATATTGGTGAAACATTATCCCAGAAGTATCATACCGTGGTTACTAATCCGCCCTATATGGGTGCAGCAAACATGGGCAGTGTGTTGTCTGAGTTTGTTAAAAAGACCTATCCTGACACAAAATCTGACCTTAGCACGGTATTCATGGAAAAAACCATTTCCATGTGTGGGAAGAATGGTTTGATGGGCATGATCAATATTCCTGTGTGGATGTCCTTATCAAGCTTTGATAAGCTGAGAGATATGTTTGTGAAAAAACATACTTTTGTAAATATGCTCCATTTGGGGAGAGGGATATTTGGCGCTGATTTTGGGACTACAGCTTTTGTCATTATGAATAATCCTATCTCAGAGTATCGTGCTTCGTACAGGCGGCTTTTTCTCAAGCAAGGAGCTGTTGATACAGTCGAACAGAAAGAAAACTGGTTCTTTGAAGGGATTGGTCAGTATTATACAAAGCAAAAGGACTATCTGCGTATAGCCGGTGCTCCGATTGCTTATTGGTTAAGCGATGAAGGCTTTGACAATTTTGAAAGAGGCATCAGCATAGACTCTATCAGCGATTTTACGGGTTCTCAGCATAAAACAGCCGATAATGATCGGTTTTTAAGATATTTCTGGGAATTGCCTGCAGACCAGATTAAAAATAAGGATTGGATATTTTACATTAAGGGTGGCGAATTCCGGAAATGGTATGGGAATATCAACCTTGTTGTCGATTGGAGAGAAAGCGCATTATCGTTTTACAGAACTAATCCTACATCAAATATGATTAAGGAGCAGTATTGGTTTCAAGAGGGTATCACTTATACATCTTTGACCAGTTCAACAAATGGCTTCAGGTATTTACCACCTTATGGTGTTTTCGACATTAAAGGACCGAGCATTGTTAGCGTACAGCATTTATACTATTGCCTTGGCTTCTTTAACACTAAGGTGGCGATGATGTATCTTAAGTTGCTCAACCCGACAATTACGCTTCAGGTTAAAGATGTAAAAAATACTCCCATTATTATTGAAAAAGAACATGAAGCAGAAATTGATGGTTTGGTACAAGAGAACATATCCTTATCCAAGGAAGACTGGGATGCGAATGAGACCTCATGGGACTTTGAAATTAATCCAATCGTAGCAGAAGCTCAGCAAGAGGTAATGTCTATCGAAGGAACAAGCACCACTTTTGAGTATGTGTATCAAAATGTGGCGAAGAAATATAACGAGAGGTTTCATCGTACCAAATCAAACGAAGAAAGGCTTAATGAGCTGTTTGTGAGCATCTACCATCTTGAAGGAGAGATAGACCCTGCTGTTGATGATGCAGATATTACCGTATTCAAAGCTGACTTGCAGCGTGACATTAAGGCATTCATTTCCTATGCAATTGGTTGTATGTTTGGGCGTTATTCTATTGATGAACCCGGTATGGTTTATGCAAGTGGGGAATGGGATTCATCTAAATACATCACGTTTATGCCTGACAAAGATGCTATCATTCCAATCTGCGATGATGAATATTTCGCTGATGATATTGTAGGCCGCTTTGTAAAATTTGTTGAGGTAATCTTTGGCAAGGAGCATCTTGAAGAAAACCTTCGCTTTATCGCTGATGCTCTTGGCGGAAAGGGATCTTCCCGGAACATTATTCGTAGCTACTTCATTAATGACTTCTATACTGACCACGCAAAGATGTATCAGAAGTGCCCGATCTACTGGCTCTTTGACAGTGGCAAGAAGAATGGCTTCAAGTGCCTGATCTATATGCACCGCTACCAGCCAGACACCATTGCTCGTATCCGCACGGACTATGTCCATGAGCAGCAGTCCCGCTATCGCACGGCCATCGCCGATCTGGAGCAGCGTATCAACGGCGCGTCTACCTCCGAGAGGGTGAAGCTGTCCAAGCAACTGGCCACTCTGCGGGCGCAGGCCGAGGAGATCCGGGTCTACGAAGAAAAAATCCATCATCTTGCCGATCAAATGATCAAGATCGACTTGGATGATGGTGTGAAGCACAACTACGAAATCTTTAAGGATGTGCTGGCAAAGATCAAGTAAAGGCAGGTGCCAACTATGGATTCTGAAAAAATCATACAGGACTTGAATCGTCGGTTTGCGGCACCGCTTCCGGAGTTCTACAAGCGCCGGATCGTTGTCTGGATCGACGAGGATCAAGAGTTTGTAGACAAGCTGGACGAGATCACGGTCAACGGAGCAAAGGTCGTCGCGCTCACCGGCACCAACAACTTCTATGTGAAGAAACTGCTGGCCGTGGACGATCCCACCAGCAATTATCTGGTGTACCGGCCCTTCGCCTACGAGTCCGACGAGGACAACTGGCTGCTGGACGTGGAGCTGTACGGAGAGGAATTCCGCGCCGATCTGGTCTCCATGTGGATGGACGAGATGGGCATTCCGCAGACGCCTGCGCTCCGGCGCGGTTTCAAGCAGTACCGGAAGTTCTTCAACGCGCAGGCCCGTCGGAACAAGGTGTCCGCCCAGCCGGTCACTCCGGCCACGCCTGCCCAGCTGCAGATGGCCATCATGGCAGCGCTGGCAGGTCTGAAGGATGCCAAGCCGAACACCATCATCAAGGCTGTGCTGCAGGGCGGGGTCCAGAAGGATAACAACGCCGTCTATCAGGAGTTCGTGAATTTCGGCATTGACGAGGCCTTCTGGCGCATGGTAGCGCAGGGCACCGGATACCAGGACATGGATTCCGACCTTGCGCAGCTGGCCACGCATATCCTGCTGACGGCATCCACCCGGACGATGCGTCAGGAATTCCTCGCGGGATTGCAGATGTTCATCTCCTCCGCGCATCAGGCGTATTGCTATGACTTTGTGTCCGACTGGATGCACAGCGAGGACGCCGGGGACATCTATGCCATCGCTGAGCACATCGAGGGTGAACTGAAGCTGCCGCAGCGGTTCATGAAGCTGCAGGTGGCCGATCTGGTGGAAACCGAGGTCTTCCCGTGCGTCAATGAGGTCATCCTTGTGAAGCTGATGACCGAGATCAGCGACCACATCATCGACGTGGACACGATCACCCAGACCGTGGAGAAACGCCGTACCTGTGTCTGGTACGACGATGTGAAAAACTACTATGAAGGCATCCTGCAGGTAGCGAAGATGCAGGCCTTCTTTAAGGAACACTCCGCCGGGTTCCATACCGTGGAGCCTGCGAAGGTGTGGAAGGAATATACGACGGAATACTACATCATGGACACCTACTACCGGGAGTTCCATAAGAGCTATTCCGAGAGTTTGAAGAATTACCACGAGGAGCTGTCCGACCTGTTCACCCATGTGATGGAGAAGGTCGAAGGTCTTTATAGCACATGGTTCCTCGGCCAGCTGGGCAACAACTGGTCGGATGCCTGTGCGGACAATCTGCGCGAGTATGGCCGGGTGCTGGAAGTGCCGCAGCAGACGGATTTCTACCGGCAAAAGGTGGCGGCTTCCGACAGCAAGGTGTATGTGATCATATCCGACGCCCTGCGGTATGAGGTGGCGGCTACCCTCGCGGAGCAGCTGCAGCGGGAGACGCAGGCCAAGGTGGATCTGAAGTCCATGCAGGCGGTGTTCCCGACCATTACGAAATTTGGTATGGCCGCGCTGCTGCCACACAAAGCACTTTCAGTTGAACTTAAGACCGGTAAAACGGACCGGCTGGCAGTGCTGGCGGACGGACAATCCACGGAGGCCAACAATCGCGACAAACTCTTGAAGGCAGCAGATAAAGCCAGCGTAGCCCTCAAGTACAAGGATATCATTGGGATGAAGCGTGCCGACCGGCAGGCACTCATCAAGGGCATGAACGTGGTCTACATCTACCACGATACTATCGATGAGGCCGGTCATCTGGAAAGCTCCATCTTCAGCGCTTGTGATACGGCGATTGAAGAGATCAAGAATATGGTCCGTATCATCGCCAATGAATGGGGCGGCGCAAATATCCTGATTACGGCTGACCACGGCTTCCTGTATACCTATAGTCCCCTCAATGAGGATGACAAGGTGGACAAGACCGGGTTTATTGACAGAATCGTTGAATACGGCAGGCGCTTTGCCATCATGATGAAGGATTCCGATCCGGATTATCTGCAGAAGGTCAAGTTCCTTGAGGGCAACACTGAGTACAGCGGTTTTGCGCCGAGAGAGAATATTCGCATCAAGATGACCGGAGCCGGATTGAACTTCGTGCACGGTGGCATCAGCCTGCAGGAAATGGTCGTACCGGTGATCGAGTACCACTTCCTGCGGAATCAGTCAAAAGAATATAAGAAGAACAAGAGCAAGTACGACACGAAGCCTGTGGAGATCAGCCTGCTCTCTGCCAACCGGAAGATCAGCAACATGATTTTCTCCCTGAACTTCTATCAGAAGGACGCCGTGGGAGGCAACCGGGAGGCAGCGACCTATCAGCTTTACTTCACAGACAGCAGTGGAAAGACCATCAGCGATGTCCAGAAGATCATTGCGGACAAGACCAGCGACAACGGTCAGGAGCGTACCTTCCGGTGCAGTTTCAATCTGAAATCGCTGAAGTACAGCAATACGGAAATCTACTACCTCGTCATCGCTGATGAGAACGGACTGCAGGTGCAGCGCGAGGAATTCCAGATCGATATTGCATTTGCGGTGGATGAGTTCGACTTCTTCGGATAAGCGTAAAATACGATAAGACAATTTGTAAGGTGGGAGTAAATGCATGGTAGACAGATATTGGAGTTTAATGGCGCAAAAGAAATTCCATATTATCTATATGGGCCTTCATTATAGTCGTTGTGTAAAAATAGAGCGAAGTATCAGCATTATACTTGCAGTTATATCAACAGGGTCTTTAGCTGGCCTTTTTATTACAAAAGACATGCAACTCTTTTTGGGAATAGTACTTGCAATTGCACAGATAATTACAGCAGCTAAGCCTTACCTTCCTTATCAAAGACGCGTTAGTGAAATAGAAATGGATTTGGCAGGATTAAATCTCATTTATATGGATATAGAAAAAGATTGGTTTTTTGTAGCAAATGGTGAACTGACAGAAAAAGAAATCAATGAAAAATGCTATCAATACAATACTAAGTGGTTGAATTACGATAACAGATATTTACAAAAAGATTCTTTACCGCTTAACGAAAAGATGAGGGAGATTGCAACAAAAGAGATGATCAACTATTTTAATAGCCAATTTAACGAATGTGAGGAATAGGATATGAGCTCAAAAGGCAGTAGTACGAGTAAGGGCGGAACAAAAAATAATTCGACGCAGCGAGGAAGCAATGTTCCGACACCTAATAGAATGCCGGCAAAGCCTACAACAAAGCCGCCTAAAAAGAACGGATAATAGAATCATAGGAGATAAATGATGGCGGAAGATAATCGTGAAGTAATAAGCTCAAAGCTTCGTCATAGTTTTGAAGGCAAAGTAGTACGTAAAGACCTAACAAAGAAAATCAAGGAAGGGGCCAACGTACCCGTATATGTTCTTGAGTTCCTGCTGGGACAGTATTGCAGTTCGGATGACGATGCTGTCATTGAACAGGGCGTGCAGAACGTGAAGAGGATTCTGGCGGAGAATTTTGTCCGTCCGGATGAGGCGCAGAAGGTTCTGTCCAGACTCCGCAAGAAGGGAAGCTATACCGTCATCGATATAGTGACGGCAAGACTGGATATGAAGCGGAACCTGTATGTTGCCAGCTTCTCCAATCTGGGGATCACTAACGTCCTTCTGGATGATGAGTATCCGGAGAAGTATGACCGGCTGCTCTGCGGTGGTATATGGTGCATCGTGCAGCTGGATTATGAGTATGTGGAAGAGGAAAAGAAGAACGGCATGCCGGTTCAGATCCGAAAGTTGACTCCGATCCAGATGCCGCATGTGGAGATCGAGGAACTGAAGGAAGGCCGCAAGCAGTTCACAGAGGATGAATGGCTGGACATCATGATGCGGTCGATCGGTATGGAGCCAGATGAGCTGACAGAGCGTGAGAAATGGCTGCTTCTATTGCGTATGGTTCCGCTGGTTGAAAACAACTTCAATCTGTGTGAGCTGGGTCCGAGATCCACAGGTAAATCGCATCTTTATAAAGAAATCTCACCGAACAGTATTCTGGTGTCCGGTGGACAGACTACGGTTGCGAACCTTTTCTATAACATGGGACGGAAGACTGTCGGCTTGGTCGGCCTGTGGGACTGCGTTGCTTTCGATGAGGTTGCTGGTATTAACTTCAAGGATAAAGATGGCATCCAGATTATGAAGGACTATATGGCATCCGGATCCTTTGCCAGGGGTAAAGAAGAGAAAGCGGCATCCGCATCAATGGTCTTTGTCGGAAATATCAATCAGAGTGTAGATGTGCTGCTGAAGACATCCAGTCTGTTTGATCCGTTCCCGCCTGAAATGGGAACCGATACGGCATTCCTTGACCGTATGCACTGCTATATTCCTGGTTGGGAGATCCCGAAGTTCAGACCGGAGCATTTCACCGATGACTATGGGTTCATCACAGACTATCTGTCCGAGTTCGTCCGGGAGCTTCGGAAGGAACAGTATGGCGATGCCTTGGATGAATACTTCCGTCTGGGAAGAAATCTGAACCAGAGAGATACCATTGCTGTCCGGAAGATGGTCGGCGGTCTTGTAAAACTAATGTATCCGGATGGCGTTTATACGAAGGAGCAGCTGGAAGAGATTCTGAAGATCGCTCTGGAAATGCGCCGTCGTGTCAAAGAGCAGCTGAAGAAGCTGGGCGGCATGGAGTTCTATGATGTGAACTTCTCCTATATCGATCTGGAAGACATGTCTGAGCACTATGTTTCCGTTCCGGAGCAGGGCGGCGGAAAGCTGATCCCTGAAGGAATGTGCAATCCGGGACAGGTCTACACCATATCGCAAGGCAAGTCCGGTATGATCGGAGTGTTTCGCCTGGAGAGCCAGATGCTGCCGGGCAATGGAAAGTTGGAGAGGACCGGCCTTGGATCTGACCGTGATGCGAAGGAATCCTCTAATACGGCATTCAATTTCCTGAAGGCAAATGGCAACCGGATTAGCGGATCCATCAGCACAACACAGAAGGATTACATCATTAATTATCAGGATCTGCAGGGAATCGGCATGACTGGAAAGCTGGCATTGCCGACGCTGATCGCACTGTGCTCTATCGCGTTGGGAAGGCCGGTACAGAGTTCTACGGCAGTTCTGGGTGAGATCAGTATCAGCGGTACGCTGATCAAAGTGGACAACCTGGCGGATACGCTGCAGGTGTGCCTGGATTGTGGTGCGAAGAAGGTTCTGCTTCCGCAGACATCGTTTGTTGATTTTGCAACGGTGCCGCCGGAACTTATGAGCGCCTTCCAGCTGATTCCGTATCAGAGTGCGGAGGATGCGGTGTTCAAGGCGCTGGGAGTGGAATGATTGGAGGTATAATTCTTGGAAAAAGAAAAAGCGGAAGCTACTGATGCTGAAGTAATACTTGCACAATGGCAAACATGTGTAGAAATGGCCAATTCAGTTAGCCAACGAAGGGATGCGATGAATAATATATTCATCACTGTTAATCTGGCGTTGATGGCTGCGGTCTCTATCACATGGGAAATAAAGTCAATCTTTTTGTTAATGGCTGGGATTGTTCTGTGTTTTTTATGGAAGCTATTTATTGGGAACTATAAGCTCCTTAATCAGGCGAAATTTGACGTAATCCAGGCACTAGAAAAGAGGCTTCCTGCCACTCCATTTAAGGACGAATGGGAGATACTCTGTAAAACAAAAAAATATAAAGACGGAACGTGGCTGGAGACAGTTCTCCCTGTTACATTTATAGGACTATATGCAATAGCAATAATAGCTATTGTGCTAATTAAGCTTCTGCCATAAAGGAAATACCAAAGCACACTTTGAATGGAGGATATGTAATATGGCTAAGAAACGAACATTCATAAGTTTTGATTATGATCATGATAGTGATTTAAAGAATCTGCTTGTAGGACAGTCACGCAATTCAGACTCTCCGTTTGAAATTGTGGATATGTCAATTAAGGAAGCAATCTCTTCAAACTGGAAAGACAAAGCACGTCGTAGAATTAAAGGATGTGATGTTGTAATTGTTATATGCGGAACAAATACAAATACAGCAACTGGTGTTGCAGCAGAACTCAAGATAACGCAGGAAGAGGGGGTTTCGTATTTCTGTTTAAAGGGAAGAAGCGATAAGAAATGTGTTTTCCCTAATGGCGTAAAATCAACTGACAAAATGTATACATGGACATGGGATAATCTGAAGAAGCTTATCAATGGGGCAAGATGATAATCGGATAATATAAGATCAATTTCATTTGTTGGAACAACCGCGTCAAGGTAACTTTTATTCTATAGAGTTGGGATTCAAATCAGGAGACCACCTATGAAGGCAAAAAAACTAAAAAGTGACAAAGGACTCCGGCTTTTTTATCTCTACCGACTTCTAGAACAGCACACGGATGAAACCCATCCATTAACGACCAACCAGCTCCGGGACCTAATGGAGAAAGAGCATGGCATCGCCATGCACCGGACTACTGTGTATAACGATATTGCTCTTCTAGAGAAAGCCGGTGTTTACATTCATTGTTATCGAGCCCGTGCAAACCAATATTACCTGGAGAGCCGTAGATTTGAGCTTCCGGAGTTGAAGCTATTAATCGATGCCGTGGAGTCTTCTCGTTTCATGACAGAAAGCCAGAGCAAAAGCCTGACGGATAAGCTGATCACGCTCACCAGCGATACAAATGCCGGCAAACTGAAACGGAACCTGCATGTCCTCGGCCGCGTCAAGGCGGAGAACAAGCAGATCTTCTATATCGTCGACGCCATCAATGAGGCAATTAATTCCGGCCGACGGATCGCATTCCAGTATATCGACTATGACAGCCGCAAGAAGGAGAAGCTTCGGAATCGCGGTAAGTTCTATACTGTCAGTCCGTACTCTCTCATCTGGAACGGCGATTACTATTATCTCGTTGGGTATTACCACGAGAAGGACGATATCCGCACATTCCGCGTGGATCGTATCAAGGCGCAGCCAGAGATTTTGGAGGAAGCCGCGGTTCCTGCTCCGGAGGATTTTGATATCACCCGTTATACGCGGGAAGTCTTCCGCATGTACGACACGGAAGAAGCTGTGCCGGTCACGTTGGTCTGTGAAAACGAAGTCATGAAAGGCGTGCTGGATGCCTTCGGTATGGACATCAAGGTGAAGAGGGCGGAGAAAGGACATTTCCAGACGACGGTGATGGCCTGCACCTCTCCCACTTTCTATGGATGGGTGTTCCAGTGGGGAGGAAAGGTGCGGATTACGGCACCGGAAGATGCTGTTCAGGAATATGTCAACATGGCAAAGAAGGCAATGGCCGACGATTAAGACATTACAGAAAAATGGATTTTAGGCAGATCATCGAAACAACAGAATATGACTTCCTCCGAACAAATCCGCGCCTTGGCAGTCGGATCATGCTGCTTGGCGTCAGCGGCAGTTATGGATACGGAACAAATCGCGAAGGCAGCGACATTGATTTTCGCGGCGTTACACTGAATCTGCCGTCAGACCTTCTTGGGCTTACACAGTTCGATCAATATGAAGACGATAAGACGGATACGGTGATCTTCTCTTTTAACAAGCTGGTTGGGCTTCTTCTCAATTGCAATCCCAATACGATCGAGCTCCTCGGGCTTGATGAGGATCAGTATGTGATCAAAAACGAGCTAGGGCAGAAACTTCTGGATCACCGGGGATTATTCCTTTCGAAGCGGGCCGCGGCATCTTTTGGACATTACGCGGATGCGCAGCTTCGGAGACTTCAGAACGCAATCGCCAGGGATACGCTTTCGCAGCCTTCCCGTGAGCAGCACATTCTGCGGTCCGTGCAGCATGCCATGGAGGATTTCAACCGCCGGCATGGCGCAGAAAACGGACGGTCAGCCGAACTTTATATTGACACTGCCGAGACGGAAGGGCTGGAAACAGAGATCTTCCTGAACGGATCCTTCACGCACTATCCACTCCGGAAGTTCAATGACATGACCAATACGCTGAACTCTGTTGTGCGGGATTACGACAAGATCGGCAAGCGTAACCACAAGAAGGACGATAACCATCTGAATAAGCATGCCATGCATCTCATCCGTCTCTTTATGATGGGGATCGATATTCTGGAAAAGGCAGAGATCCGGACTCACCGGCCGGAAGCGGACCTTGCGCTGCTGCGGAGCATCCGGAACGGTGATTTCATGAAAGACAGTGTACTGAATGAGTCCTTTTATGAAATCGTCGCCGACTATGAGAACCGTTTCGCAGATGCCGAGAGAAATAGCTCTCTTCCGGATAATCCGGATATGGAAGCCGTCGGTTGCTTTGTAGAATCAGTGAATCGGCGCGCGATCATGGAGGGTTTTTCATGAGGGATATCTATAAGGAGATCCAGGACGGTCTGGATAGGATCGAAAAAGACTATCAGGTTAAGATCCTACTGGCTGTGGAATCCGGAAGCCGGGCGTGGGGATTTGCATCCCCCGACAGCGATTACGATGTCCGCTTCATTTATATGCACAGATTGGAGGAATACCTGCGGATCGACCCGATGAAGGATGTGATTGAATGGCAGCTTGACGAAGTCCTGGATATCAACGGATGGGATCTGCGGAAGGCGCTTCTGGCATTTGGAAAAGGCAATCCTAACGTAATGGAATGGTTAAATTCCCCAATTATTTACAGGCAGGCTGAAGAGTGGCCACGGATAAAGGAAGTGGCCATGCATTATTTTTCCGAAAAATCAGCACTCTGTCATTATTATGGGACTGCCAACAGTACACTGCAGGGATTCCTGACCGGGGAAATGATTCGGTATAAGAAATACTTTTATGCACTTCGGCCGCTTCTTTGCTGCAGGTGGATCGAGCGGTTTCATCAGGTTCCTCCGATGGAATTTCAGACCCTTCTGGAATTGTTTGACGGGGCGGATCCGAATCTTAATGAGGAGCTTCTGGCAGGAATTCAGGATCTGCTGATTCGAAAGGCAGAGACGGAAGAAAAAGATCTGAATCCCCAGATACCAATCATCATCGACTTCATAACGAGCGAGTGTGCAAACCAGAAGCGGATGTCGGATGCGACGCCGGATGACCATAACCACGACTATGCGGAACTGAATGAAGTGTTCCGCCAGGTATTAATAGATGGGTAACACTAAAAATACAAGCAAATTCATTTCCCTGATCCTCCGCCACAAACCGGAGACCATCGGCATTTCCCTGGATGAGCACGGCTGGGCGGATGTGCAGGAGCTGATCGACGGGATCAATGCTTCCGGCAGCGATCATCTGGATATGGATATTCTGGAAGAGATCGTCCGGACGGATGAAAAGCAGCGGTATTCTTTCAACGAGGACCATACGCTGATCCGGGCCAATCAGGGGCATTCCATTCCAGTTGATGTGGAACTGGAGGAAAAGATACCGCCGGCACTGCTCTATCACGGAACCGGGGAAAAGTATGTTTCCTCAATCGATAAAGAGGGACTCATTTCGAAGAGCCGGTTGTATGTGCATCTGTCTGCGGATATTCCTACAGCGAAGAAGGTCGGAAACCGGCACGGAAAACCGGTGATCTACACCGTCGACTGTGAAAAGATGGCTGCGGATGGATTTAAGTTTTATTTATCGGCGAATAACGTCTGGCTGACAAAGAATGTGCCGGTTGAGTATCTGCGTAAAGTTGGTGATTAAGCATGTATACCATTGATGATTTTGAATGGGGAGAATTTGTCCGCTGCAACGGACGGATCATGTTCATACAGGATGCTGCGGGAGATGACCATCCCGGGATGCTGGGGCTTCAGACAGAAGACGCTCCGCCGGTTTATGATCATGACTGGAGTACGTTTTTCCCGGAAGTGAAATACTATCCGGTTGCTGAAGTGGAAAAACTCACGCCGGTCAAGGCAACGGAAGAAGAATTGAGATGTTTCTTCCGGCTGGAGTCTACGCCCTGGGAGCTTGCGGCAAAGAACCGATATCCGTTTTCAGGTGAATCCGGACCCGTTGAGCTGAAAGAAGAAGATCTGGAAGCATTCGTGCGGAATTTTCCGTCAGTTGACAGCATTGGTTATGATGCCTGGGAAGATCTTTTCTGCAGAGACGATGTAATGATATGTCGTGAAACAGATTATTCCGTCATATCATTAGCCTTTGCCTGGGGAATGATGAATGATGTCTTCGCGTGGTTTGATCCGGAAGAAGATTCAAAAGACTATATCGAGGATATCTGGGAATTCTATCAGAAATCCAAAGGGAAGAAACTGACGGAAATAGAGATCCCAGATTATTTCAGAAATGATATTATCGAGCGGATCCGGATATTTGCAAAGAAGAACAAGCCCTCTGTGGAGCAGGTGGAGCTCTATGCGCGCCTGCTCGATGAAAAATGCGAGGAGGGAGACACGTGGGCGCTGAATGAAAAAGCGTATGCTTACTATGGCGGCAACGGAGTTGTCCCCTGCGACTGGAAGCAATCGGAACAGGCCTTATTGAAACTCTATGAAAAAGGCGTTGAAAGTGCTGCTGACTCGCTTGGGTATATTTATTACAGCAACCGGCTTGGTGAGCCGGACTACGAGAAAGCATTTTTCTATTTTTCTAAAGCGGCTGAAATAGGGATGACGGAAGGCCTGTATAAACAGGCTGATATGTACCGGAAAGGACATGGCGTCGCGAAAGATACGACGAAGGCTTATGAGATCTACAGCCGGCTTTTTGAAGAACAAATGGAATCATACAGAGATGGCTACGGAGCTAAGCTGGCAGACGTGGCGCTTCGTATGGGATACTGTTTTGAGAATGGCGAGGGCGTAGAAAAGGATATTTCCAAAGCGAGGGAGTTTTTTGAAATCGCCAAGGACGCAATTACAAAAAGGATCCGTCATAATAAACAGTTCGGAGACGAAGTCGTTGAGCGAAATATCAATCAAGCTTTGGAAAGGGTGAATTCTTATGAATGTGAATAAAACTGAAATCAAAACAGCGATCCTCTACTATTCCACCCATCACGGCAACACAAGAAAGCTGCTCAACGCAATCGCGGCAGAAAATGATATCGAGCTCATCGATGTCACGAAGGCAGGTGATCAGGATCTTTCCGGATATGACAGGATCGGTCTGGCTTCCGGCATCTATTTCAGTAATTATGCAAAGCCTTTCCTCGCTTATGTGGAGAAGAATCTGCCGGGAGGAAAGCCGGTGTTCTTTATCTACACACATGGCGCACCGAAAGGAGATTTCCTGAAAGGGATCCGGGAAATCACGCAGAAAAAGAAGTGTCCGGAGCTTGGTGCATATCATTGCAAGGGATTTGATACATTTGGTCCGTTCAAGGTGGTTGGCGGCATTGCAAAAGGCCATCCGACGGATGAAGAGATTATGGCAGCTGTAGATTTTTATAAAGGATTGCCAGAAAAATGAGAATAGCTGCAATGACCTTCCGGCTGCATGCACCCTGGGTGCACAGCCTGAAAGAAAAACGAATGATCGTTAAAAGTCTCATCGCGAAGCTCCAGAGCAGATATCATGTGTCTGCTGCGGAGATCGATGAGCAGGATACGCACCAGATCATCGTGATCGGTGTGGCGGCGATTGTGCCGCACAATGCGATGGCAGACAGCCTGATGGATGATATTTCCATGTTCATCGAGGAGAATACTGAGGCTGAGATCCTTGATGAGGAACGGGAAATAAGATGATTCATGCGGAGGATATAGGCGAATGATCAGACCGATCGTCAGAGATGTATTTTTCCTCGGACAGAAATCAGACCCAGCGACAAAGCAGGATCTTTCAGTCGGGCAGGATCTTATGGATACGCTGATAGCGAATCAGGATTGCTGTGTCGGTATGGCGGCCAATATGATCGGCGTGAAGAAAAAGATCATCATTGTAAACGTCGGCTTCATGAGCGTTGTGATGTATAATCCGGTCATCCTGAAGAAAGATACACCGTACGAGACGGAGGAAGGCTGCCTTTCTCTGGATGGCACGAGAAAAACGATCCGCTATCAGAACATCGAAGTCGAATATATGGACAGCAGCTGGAAGAAGCACCGGCAGAAGTATTCCGGCTGGACGGCGCAGATCATCCAGCATGAGATCGATCATCTGAGCGGAATCATCATTTGATGCCACAGGTGCTTACGAAAATATTACGGGAAGGTGAAGTCAAACGACGACACCTTCTCTTTTTGCGCCAATTTCCCCTTGATGCCGAACATATGTTCTGGTATTCTTATATCGTAAATGAAACGAACGTTCGAGATAGGGACAAGGGAGACTCCTATGAGACATAAAGATCCGGAGCTGATGAAAGAGATATCGCGATTTGTTGAAAACTTCTATGGAAGCCGCAGCCGCATGCCCTCTACTGCCGAGATCGCAGGTGAAATGCACGTGGCCAAAAGCACGGCATATAACTACCTTGTAGCGATGGATAAAGAGGGAATGCTGACTTACCGGAACGGGGAGATCCTGGCGGACTACATGAATCAGTTCAGCAGCTGGTCGGATGCGCCGGTCGTCGGCTTCGTCCCCTGCGGACCGCTGACTGCGGAGGAAGAAAACATCGAGATGCATGCCAAGCTTCCCACAGCCCTCTTTGGCGATGGCCCGTTCTTTATCCTTCACGCAAAGGGTGATTCCATGCAGGATGAAGGAATCGAGGACGGAGATCTTCTGGTGATTCGCCAGGATCCGTCTCCGGAGATCGGCGAGCTTGTGATCGCTCTCGATGAAGAAAATCAGAACACGCTGAAGAAATACGGCGGCAAAGATAAAAAGACCGGAAAAGCGATCCTGCGATACTGCAATAAGGCCGTTTACGGCGATAAGCAGATCCTGGTAAAGACGCTGGTCAGTCAGGGCGTCGTCAGCTATGTGATCAAGAAGAAGTAAGCGGAAGGAGATCGATGTGAATAGCGAAAAGACTAAAGAGATCCTGCGAAAGGTTGAGCACTGTGCGCTTCGGGACTTTTATTATCATGATCCCGCACACTTTGCCGAAGTTATGCTTTCAGTACCGAATGTGGTATTCAATATCATCAACAGCAGATGCCAGGAAGCTGAGCAGTCAAATCCATACCTGCCGGATCAGTTTGTAGCAAGTATTATTGAATCGCCGGACGGGGTCCGGGCACTGAAAATTACATTTCCCGAGATCAAAGAATCCACCTTTTGCCGCAGCGTTTACGCGTTTTTAAGCGAGGACAACAAGAAGCCGGGTTACTACTGCATTGAATTCAGCAGCAAAGGCAAGAAGGAGAATCCTTTTATCAGTGAGTGGTTTCCGTACGGAAAGAGCTACACCTATATGATCTATAATTCCGAAGGCCTTACGCCGGAGAATGAATTTCTGAAATGCACGGAGCTCTATCGGGATACGGATCCCATCGCAGTAGTGAAGCATTGCGAAGCCGAACTGCAGAAAAAAGAAAAGGCTGACAGAGTGGAGGAATTATCATGAGAGCTTATGATGCAACCTGTCCGCACTGCGGGCACAAGAATATCGATATGTATCTGGAGGAAACAGAGGGATGGATGGAGTGTGAAGCCTGTGGGAAGTTGCACGAGTTTACACAGTTCCGCCGGGGAAAGCGGCTTCCCGTCTACAGGATGGATGCTATCCCGATGGAGATCCTGCATCCTGAGCGAATGAAGGCAGGTGTCGCAGTGGTATGAAAGTCGATAACGAAACCATCAGCAGCGCGAAGGTATATGTAGATGTAGACGTCCATTTCTGTAAGGACGGACGGTTGATTCCGAAAGCGATCATCTGGGAGGACGGTCGGCGTTATGAGATCGACAAGGTCACTCAGGTCGCAAAGCGCGCCAGCATGAAGGCCGGCGGCTGCGGCATCCGCTATACCTGTATCGTCCAGGGACAGCAAAGCTATCTGTTTTACGAAGTTGATAAATGGTTTGTGGAGAGAAAAACAGCCTGAGTGCGTTTTTCATAGAGGCAGGATGCCTGGGAAGCTCTGTACAGCATGCGTCAAAACCAGCGGCGCGATCCCGAAGCTGTGCATGGGCGGCGGGATTTTTAAGGAATTTGTCCGAAGCCGCTCTCTTCCATCTTGATTTCCGGATCTTTTCCCTATCCGGAGAAAAGAGGCAGATCGCCGAAAGGTGTTTTATGAAAGGGAGAGATCAAAGAATGAGAAGAAGTGCCAGACAGCGCATTGACGGGATATGCCGGCTCTATCACATCACAGAGGAAGGTGCATATAAACAGGGAAAGTTCATATTGGAATCTTATCAGGATCTCAGCTGGAAGACAGTCCGGAACGCGCAGTTCGTTCGTGAGGATCTCATGAGCTACTGCAGCATCGACATGGATGAGGCTCTCATCTACCTGCTGACGTTTGCGACGGATGAACGGCGGGACTATTTTGAGTCGAGGATCGAGGCGTTGTTCTCCAATCACATGATGGCTTCGATGATCGATTCGGCCGCGATGTGGGTCCGCGACTATCCGGGTGAGGGAACGCTCTACTACGATATCCTGTGCCAGGCATATCTTTACCGCGGCGGCACGAAGGAATCCGCCATCCTGGATGTCTTGGGAATCGAGCGGAGCACGTATTATAAGCGCAAGAAGGAAGCCATCACCGTTTTCGGAGTCGCCATGCATGAGGTGATCCGGAAACAGAAGGAAGAACTGGACGCAAACCGCAAGGAAGCAGCGCTGCACCCGCGGGCGGCTGTCGAGGAGCTTCCATTTATCTGAGATCGGAGAATTGAGATGAAAAAGCATAAAGTAAAAAAGATCAATGGCGTGAAGGTCGTGACCGAGATCAAGAGCGATCATGACCGGCCGCTTCTCCCGCCGGGCGCTGTCTTTGACATGAAGACGAAATACGACCGGAAGAGGGAGAAGGAGAATCTTCGCAAGGAGCTCGATAAATCGGATTAAACGCGGACGTAACGTAGACCTAACGTGGACTATAACCGGACACAATGCGGACGGTTCGCGTACTGCTTTCAGACTTGTCAAGCGGTATGATGGGTATGCCGGGGAGAAGGCGACCCGTAGAAAACTGAATATGAAAAATGCATGAGCTGACTGCAGACCATGGCAGCCGGCTCTTTTGCTGTCGCCACATCTTTCCGGCAGCTACATAGTCGAGGATCGGAGAAACATCTCTCCGGTCCTTTTTTCATGCCCGAAAGGAGTCGGAAAGATGTATTTTGATCAGGTTGCATTTGGCGAACGGTTAAGGGAGCTTCGAAAAGGAAAAGGATTATCTCAGGAGGCGATGGCGGAACTGCTGAATACCAGCAAGACACATTACGGAAATATGGAGCGCGGAAAGAAAGGGGTCTCCGTTGATTTCCTGTTGGAGATCGCAGAGACATTTCACGTCAGTACGGACTATCTGCTGACCGGAAAAGAAAGCGGACGCGAGCATGAAATCGAGCAGCTTCACACGGTGATCGATACGCTTTCAGAGCTGGTCAGACATATGTGAGACGGTATCTCAGGGGTCACCAAAAGGTGACCTCCTGGATTCTCGAGGCAGACAGCCCCGAAAGATACACTGTTCATGTAACGAGCGGACAGCCGTTACATCGAACCCTGACAACTGAATATACATTCATCAGATACGTTCCTTCGCGGGAGCCGGAAGGCTCCAGCCATACGGAGATGCGCGGTGACCCTGAAAGGGCGAGCGGCAAACATCCTCCGGGAATGCAGGATGGCATCCTGCAGGGCGATGAAACGCGAAAGGGATCATGATACTTCCGTCCGTGAAGAGCGGGCGGCCCGGCGAGAACCGCGGGGAGGCTGGAACCCTATGGAGCCGAAACCCATCGGCCGTCTGATGGGATTCCCTTTATTCCGGGGTGATCGAGGATAAATTCGGGATGGACATGTTAGAAGAATCGGCGGTCCGTTGGGACTGTTCCTTACGGACCGCTTTTTACATTAATGAATGATTCGGCGACGCTTGATTAATGCCGGCACGCCGCCGATTCATATATGAAGGACAAACCAAATGATTTTATGGAGGCATCATGGAATACAAAGTAAAAGAAATGCATGATGGCTGGATCTTCAGGAGAGGTGATATCTATCTGGTATCTCTGGATCCCGTTATTGGTTCCGAGCAGGGTGGGCAGCGGCCTGTGGTCAATCTGCAGAACAACACAGCCAACTTATATTCCACTCTGATCTGGGGCCTACCGGTCACATCAAAGATCAAAAGGAAGGATCTTCCGACACATGTGATGATCGGAAGGGAAGGAAATCTTCGGAAGCCATCAATGGTGTTGGTGGAGCAGCCGAAATCCCTGGATAAACGAAGAATCATCGGTTACATCGGTCATCTCAGCCCCAAAACAATGGACAGGATCACAGAATCTGTTGCCAGACATGTCGGGATCATCATTCCCGAGGAGATGGAGGCACCGTGATGAGTAAAACAGAAAGAGCGACACCGATCCTGATCACGCTGTGCGGCAGCTGCGCAGCCCAGTTTTATTCTGTGAGCCGGTACAGACTGCAGCGGGCAGACCGGGATCAGGTCAATAAAGAAGAATGCACATACTGCGGATGCCGTACGGGCTACGATTACCTGCTCTATCCGAAAAGGATCCAGCGGAATCGCTTCCGGCATATCCGAAAGAATTTTGAAGGAGGAACGAATTCATGCTGTGTCAGGATAGGATACTGAAAGAAAACTGGCCGTTTCAGAGAGGCGATCTTTATCTGATCGACTATGAGCGGGGACAGAGACCCCGGGAAAGCTCGATCGAGATTTCGATTCTGCTCTTTCCGAAAGAACAGAACGAAACGACCAAACATTATATGGTGGCGCCGATCACTTTGGACCTTACCGGACTGGATCCGAAATCCGATGTGGTGATTCGGGATAAGAAAGACATCGGTAAGCCCTACGCCGCCACACTGATGCGCTCCCACCCCGTGGAGCAATACCGGCTACTAGCCTACGTAGGAAAAATCAGTGATAAATCCGCAGACAGGATCGTCCGGCGTTATCAGGAAGTCATGGCCGACTTCTGTGAGATGCCCATCAAATAGCGAAGAATATCAATTCAGACATTTCCCATTCCATTCATCTCCTTCTCTTTACCGGGGTGCGGTTTCATATGGCCGCGCCCCACTTACATGAATCAGGGAGATAAAAATCGAACATGGAGGACACATATTATGAACGAAGCAATTTACATGGAAGAAGAAACCAGATGTGATCCGGAGAATATACCGGAAAAACGCTGTTATACAGTAGAGGACCTGCAGATGATTCTTGACGTCAGCAGGGGCAGCGTATACTCGCTGCTGAAAAGAAAAGAGTTTAAATGGTTCCAGATCGGCGGAGGCCGGTATCGTATTTCTAAAAAAAGCTTTGATTCCTGGCTGGACGAACAGACCTGACTTTGTCAAGGATGTCAGAAGTCGGATCGACAAACTTATCATATCCGCGTATAGCCGTTACGATGTATCCGGTCGCATAGGATCATTTCATATGAGAGGAGGGCCGGATATGTCGGACGAGAAGAAAAAGACCACAATGTCCGTGACTGAGATGAGAAAAATACTTGGCCTCGGAAAGACAGATTCCTACTGGCTGGTTCATAAGAACTGTTTTGAGACAGTTCTTGTGAACGGCAAAATAAGGATCAACATTGAGAGCTTTGAAAAATGGTATGCCAATCAGGTAAAGCACAAAAAGATAAACGGGCCGCCGCCCGGCGCGGAACTGAAGGAGCGGTCCTATTCGCCGCAGGAACTGGCGGAGCTTCTGCAGATCGATGACTCAGAAGTTTACGAGTTTATACATAGAGATAAGATCCCGACATTCCTTGCAGATACCTGGATGCGGGTACGAAAAGATGATTTTGAAAAATGGTATGTATCGCAGAGCAAGTACCGGACTCCGGAAGATCGGGAGCGGGACCGGGCTATTGAAGAGGCAACAATCTCTATGCCCGAGGCCGCGCGGGAATTGGGAATTACCCGCAGCAACATGTATTCGATCCTGAGAGCAAAAAAGAACAAGGGTATATTTGAAATCGTTGTTATTGCCGGAAGGAAGCGGATTACAAAAGAGAGTTTTGACGCATGGTATGAGGGCCAGGACAAATATTTGAAGTTCCGCGACTGGCCGAAGGAGGAACAGGAGGCATTT
>Ga0326513_10000695_pt1 | contig 28729 bp, 43 predicted proteins | sample 2_2465_0518_D_FD_203654 | JGI IMG/M metagenome (GOLD analysis project Ga0326513, IMG submission 203654) | Bovine rumen microbial communities from UC Davis, California, United States - 2_2465_0518 | ecosystem: Host-associated > Mammals > Digestive system > Stomach > Rumen | place: USA...
TTCGTATTCGTCCGGCTCGCCGTCGTGGAGTTTGCAGAATGTGATATATGCAAGCCTGATCATCGGATCGGTGATGATTGCGTTCGTGCCGTTCACACCTGCAATCCCCAGATCGGCCATGCATGTCTCAATCAGATCCTTGATTTCTTCGTCAAGTCCGACACTCACACCGGCTCGCCTCATGGCCACTCTTACTTTTTCCAGTGCTTTCTGCATCTCTTCCGCATTGATTTCGCTCATATTCTGCCTCCTGTTTCAATTAAATGGGCGAGCCTGAGCCCGCCCTGGATTAATTAAGCCTTTGCTACGAGAGTGAAGGAACCGCAAGCAACCGGTGCAACTGCAGCGTAGATCTTGCCGAGTACTTCGACGAGGTCTTCCTTCTTACGTGTCAGATTGTCGAATGTGAACTCAATATCTTGACCGTTTGGCATATTTGCCAATGCACCATGTCTGAAATCACCCACGATCATATAAACCTGTCCGGATGTTGCAGCAGAGTATGCCGGCAACTTGGAGCTGTAGCGAACATCAAGGCCTTCGAACGGATCGATAGCATAATTTGCTTCATACTGTGCAGCCTTGAATGCTGCCCATGTCAGTTTGTTCATGATTACAACAGGCTGTCCTGCTTCATCTGCAAGGTGACCCATAGCTTCGGCAACTGTGCCGACTGCAGGTGCTGCTGTGATCTTAGCAGCTGCAGGGAGTGCAGATGTTGCTGTCTGAGGGAGCTGAGCAATCTGGTCAACCAGGTCGTCAGCCATAGCCTTGATGATGTAGTGTGTGAGCTCTCTGTAGATGTAACGGAGGAATGCTTCGCCTCTCATGGAGTATACTTCGTCAGAGAAGGATTTCCACTTCTTGAAGTATGCAGGAACGAGTGTAGCGATGCCCTCTGTCAGTGTCTGCTCATCAACTGCACCGGAGCCTTCTTCGTGCTTGACTGCATCGGATCCGGAGATTTCAAAGTTGACTTTGAGATTTCCACGAACTTCGAGAGTCTCGACATCGCGCATGATTTCGTCAGCATTCCATGCTGTTTTGATCTCGTCATAAACCAGATCCGGAGCGGCAATAGTGCCGTCGACATTTTCGGTCAGGAGTGCAGCTCTCTTTTCTGCATTGTCCTGATCTTTGAACCATTCAGCATATTTTTCGATATATGCCGGTGAATTTCTGAATTCTTTGTCAGCCATTTCTGTCTTCCTTTCTTCGATCTTGTCGATCGGTGTGGTCTTCATATTTGCGACCTTGTCGAGCAGACTTCTTTTTTCTGCCGCCTCTGCTCTGATAGCGGACTGTCTTTCTTCCAGAGCATCGACTTCGGCGCTTAGTGCTTCAATGTCTGCGCCTTCGCCGTCGATCTCTGTTTTGATCTCTGCGAGTCTCGCTTCGACCTGTTCCATGGTCATCTCTTTAATTTCCATGATTTACCTCCAGTAACTTGAGTCTCAGCTTCAGCTTTTCGATTTCTCTGGCTCTCTTCTCCACTTCCAGTCGCTCCGCCTTCTCCATTTCAATCTCTCCGTTGAAATAGTCGCGCATTGAGATGCCGATGTCTGTTCCCGGATTTGCCGGGAAGCTGACTGCTGATATGTCAAAGACCTTTGCAACTCGATCGACCACACGCGTCCGTGTTTCCCGATCGAAATGGTCTTCGGCAACAATAAAAGAAAAAGACATCTGACTGTAGTTGCCTACTGCGATGTCCTCGTGCATTTGCCTGGATGCCTCTGTGAGCCCCAGATTCGTGCGCTGATGCAATCCGTGATCGTCAATCGACAATTCCACCGAATTGTTTTTTGTGCGCGCTAAAACGCGCCCTGTGTGGTCTCTGAGAAAGACCACATCTGTCATGTCCGCCTCATCAAATGCGTGGCGGTCTATCTGCTCGTAATATTTGACTCCGTCGATTTCCATCATCTCGTACGGCTCAAATGTCGAAGCATAGCCTTCAACCAGATAATCACCTGTAGCATTGAAAGCTCCGATGTTTCTGTACTCTCTATTGTCCTTGATCGGCATTTGTATCTCCTCCTGTCTGATCGGTGCCTTCCCTTGTGAAGGATCCATCTTCGTTAATAGCCATATATTCGCCTCGGATTGTGTATATCTGCCCCTGCCCGTCCGGTAGCGGCGGAAGGTTCCAGATGTCACGCACCTCGTCTCTGTTCATAATCCCTCGGTCTGCCATCTGTGAGCTGACATTTAGCTTTTCCTGTGTGGTCATGTACTGGAGCCTGTTCGATGTCGCCATCAGAAGCGATCCCTGTGCTCTCTCTCGGTCGCTGAACATCGCCTGTGTCATGGTCTCCGAGAACTGGATGGCGAACGGTTCGACGACCGATTCGTAAAAAGCCGCCCATGCATCGCCGTATGCCTTCGACTGAAGGATGTCCTCGTTGACTGCAAAATAGTTATACACATTCGTGCGGATCTCATTCAGCTCCGCCTCCGGAACTGTGTAAGCATCCTGTTCGATCTGTTTGATGTCTGCGTATGTGTTCGGGAAAAGCAACAGACCGCCGTTCCCTTCCTCTGCCTTGAAGTTAGTTTCGTTGAAGCGTTGGCGTTCCTTTTTTATGTCCTCAGCTTTCGAGAAGTTGTTAAGTCTGGCCATGAACCTATATGTAGCGCCATTCTTTACAGCTTCAGCCACTGCCTCGTTGTTCAGATGAATCATCTGCATGGTCGGATCCAGTGCGTGATTCGTTTCCCCGAAGAAATCGCTTTTATACTGGAACTTCGTCAGCACAGCACATTCTTTCAGATAGTCGGCTGCATAGCTTCCATCCTTGAACCGATAGCGCAGATACGGGACACCGTCCACTTCCACGATCTCGCACTTCTCCGGAAGTATCGGAGTATACCCGACCGGATTCATCAGCTCGTCATAGACCGGCACGATCACCGCTGTGTTGTGCATGTCCAAGATCGTGCTGACTCTGTACATGAACTGACTCCAAGTCATCCAGTTATTGGGCTTCAGTTTCAGCTTTGTCTGCAGTGTCGGTCTTGCTGCTCCCTGAATCTCCACTTTCAATTTGCTGATGTGTCTGGCTCTTGCGTCGATTGCAGCGCGCACCAGCTCAGACTCGTAAATCTCACCGCGCCATGTTGAAAAGTGCGGTCTGTAAGCCGTCAATGTCTTGAAATAACCGTCATTGTGAACGGCGACATCGACATTCGGCTTTTTAAAAATCCAATCAAAAAGTCCCATTTCTATCACCCATTCCTTAACTGGCTTCCGATCTCGGAATACCATTTCTGTCTGACGGTCATCGCATCCAACAATGCGGCAGTTCCGTCTATATGCACATTTGCAGCGACCTTGATCAGTTTCTTTCTCATCGTGTCGCTGTTTTGCTTCAGAGCCGAGTCGAGAAGATGGATCTTCAACAAATCATTGTTTCCGATGCACACCTTTCCATCTTTCATCAGCCCCTCAAGTTCATCTATTACAGGCGATAAATTCTCGCCCTGGTAAACGTCATCCATGTGAAAACCGTATGTCTTCATGTCCTGCGTAAGATATAAAGAATTGTATCTGTCGTATCCGACACGTAGCGGAAGGATTTCATACTTCTCGACCAGTTCGCAGAACCATGCATAGCAGTCATGGTAGTCTACGAAGTTGTCGCCCGACTCTGTCAGAAGACCCCGCTGGACATATATCCGATACGGTATGCCGTCCCTTGCCGTTGCCTCGTCTATCTTTTCCCTAGGAAGAAAAAACTTAGCAAACACATACAGCTTGTCATCCTTTTCGATGACCACACAACACGATGTAAGGTCAGTTGTGCGAGACAAGTCTATGCCTCCGACACAGTAGTGTCCGCGGAAATCTTCCAGGCTCAGCTCTTCGCCGGTGCACTTGTCGATCGTCCTGGTGTCGAGCCATGCGCTGGAGGAGTTCTGCTTTATGTTGCAGTACTTGCACATAAACTCTGCCTTCTTGGACAGAGATCCCTCTGCGATGGCGATCTCTTCGAGCATGTAATCGTATGACACCGACACTCCCAGATTGGGCATGGATTTGTGGAGCTCGTTGATATCGTTCCACTTGTCCAGATCGTCGATGGTATACAACAACGGAAGCAGTCTCGTCTCTTTTGAGTTGCCCAGCAGAAACGAAGTGCACCGCTTCATCAGCTCGTCGTAAATGCCGTCGTTGACATATCCGGCCGTGCTGATCGCAAGCATGATCGGCTGTTCCCTTGCGCCCATTGCGCTCTTCATGACTTCGTACTGTTTCAAGCCCTGCTCTGCAGGCCAGCTCGCAAACTCGTCACATATGCAGATCGACGGATTGAAGCCGTCTGACTTCTTGGCATTAAATGCAATCTTCTTGAAAGTGCTGTTTGACTCTTCAATGTACAGATCGCTCTTCCTGTGTTTCGACTTTTCCCTGAGCTCCGGATCCAGGCTGATCGATGCCCACATCGTTGAGTATATGATGTCTGCCTGGTCAAGTTTCGGAGCCACGCAGAAGCCACGGGCTCCATATTCACCGTCGTTGAACAACACACACTCACCGATCGAAGCACCGAGCAGACTCTTGCCACACTTACGTCCCTCGACCATCACGATCTCACGGAACTGTCTGAGACCTTTGTCATCGACGATCCCGAAGATCGCGGACACCGCTGCCTTCTGCCATACTTCCAGTTTGAACAGTCCCGGAGCCAGTCTGCCCTCCGTGTGGTGGCAGTGCTCCTCGATAAACCGGATCTGACTATTTGCTTTCTTGGCATCGAAACGAAAAAGGCCTGTTTCCAAGCCATTCACAATGTATTCGTAGATCGTTCGGATGTATTTGTTGACCGATACAGAGCCTTCCTTAATCTGCTGGTAATAGGTCAGAATAAAGTTCTCCATCTCTGTCTGATTGCCTCCTGATCTGCTCATATCGTGTTATTTCCGGCTGATTATCCCCAAAGAGAGGAAAATTAAAGATGCGCACCGGTCTTACGTTGGCGTTTTTTCATTTTTTCGAAATAGGGGATCTATCTGATCACCACATTCCCCATTTCATCCACTTTGTAGCGCTTCGGATCACGGTTGCCATGCCTTGCCTTGTGACATTCCCTGCACAGGCTCACAAGGTTGTCGAGGTTGAGGCTGATGCTCGGATCGTTTATATTCTCCGGTGTCAGCTCGATGATGTGGTGAACCTCTTCCGCCGGTGTGATGATGCCGGCACGCATACAGTCCACACACAGATACCTGTCACGCCTTATTGCTGTCTCTCGAACGATCTGCCACTGTCTGCTTTTATAAAACTTCTTCGCGTAGTCTTTCATTGTTATCAAAAAAGCCGGAGCTAGGAAAAGATAAAAAAGGACTCCGGCAAATTAAAAGAAGGCTGAACCCCTTGCTCGCCTTCTTTCATGTGTACAATATAGCAGATTTAATCGGTCCGTGACGGTCCGCTTTTAGTTTATCAGCCCGAAATATCTGTAGACTCTTTTCTTCGCAGTGTCCGAATATTCGTAATTGAGAATCCTCTGCGTGCATCTTGCCCAGCTGTCCCCGAGTAAGTAATGCGCACGGATGATTGCCCTGAGCTCGTGATCTTCTACTGTTAACAGCCACGCCTCAATCTCTTCCAGTTCATGAGCAAGCTGTGCGGTCAGTGCTTCGGCTTTCTCCTGCAGTGCCATGATCCGGGACACTGCTCTTTCTGTGGGATTGCCCGGTGCTGATGATCCGAGACCTTGGTGTCCGTTCGGTGATGAGATCGGAAAGTAAAGCGTGTCGATCTCTCTCTGTAGCTCCACGACTTCCTTTTGGATGCCTCTGAACTGTCTCAGACGGTCGAGAGTCATGTCACTCATCCCGTGCCCTCTTTCTTTCAGCCAAGTGACAGTATCCGCCCTTGCGTGCCAGTCCGTAAACCTTCCACTTCCTGCATCGTGTGAGCCCTGAGACAGGATTGACTTCCTCGAAGTATTTACAGTTCTTGCACAATATGACAGGCATCCATCCGTCTGTTCTCTGCAAATTAATCCTGATCATCCTCGTCCTCCTCTTCGAATATGTTCTCGATGTCTCCGTCCAGGAAGAAGATCACGATCCCGTCCCATGCTAAGACAATGAGCGTCAGTATCACGCCTATTGCAATCATCATGGCTTGTCCTTCCAGTCGTCCCTGGGATTAACCCAGATCATAGACATCAGCATCACCCCGATCGGTGCCCCGATCATCGCCCCTATTATCAATCCCACAATCAGCATCTATCCCCCTGTTTTTGTTATTTGATTTGTTCAATGTCCACCCACATTGTTATTCCGTTGATGTTGATTCGGCATTCTTTTTTCCGGAAACCGGTACGGAATGCCTCGACCGTTCCTTTGATGTATATTATATCACCTGGCTTTATGTCTTTGATCTGCCTTTCGGCATTTGGATATTCATTGATTCCCATTGTTTTTCTCCTCTCATATCCGCTACGACCTTATCATAAAGCCGTTCAAGGAACTTAATTTCTGTAGCCGTGTCTTCATCATATTGCCAACGCTGAGCCGACCGCTTTGACAAAAGACTTAATGAAATTCCGTGAGCGAATACCCTTAGTTCTTCCTCAGTGTATCGCTGTTCTGGCTGTGCAGATGGCAACTTTTTTAAGTCTATTCCAACCGCCGTAAGAGCTGTGTTAAAACCGTTCGACCATTGCCATCTTCCGAAACTTGAGATTTCTGCATCATCCATAAATTGCGTGAATTTCTGATGTGCTTCAAAATGCGATGGATTTGTATCTACGGTCGCATTGCGTTCTATATCAATCGCCGCCTGTCGGCTGATTAAATCACTCATTGTTTTCTCCTCTCATCTTTGCACCGCAGCTAGGACAGTACTTATACCAGCTAAAGTAATACCGATATGGTGTTGTGTGGTACAGTCCGCACACCGAACACCTTGCAGACTGTACCTCGTCTATCGTGCCTTTGGTCTCGTAGACTGAGCGGTCTAACCATGTTCCTGTTTTTCGCTCGGTCATTCTGTTTCCCTTTCTGCTGAAGAACAATAGTCATTGTCATACCATAAGCCATCCCTTATGTGACAGTAGTCCTCTGGCTCGTGGTTGATACAATCCTTGCATCTTATCAGTTCCGGATAGCTTCTCAGCTGACCCACGAACCTCTCGCTCATGTTCTTCTCGGAGTCTTCAATCTGGACTATGTATTCAGTCATGGTCTGTTTTCCTTTCCGCATCGAAACAATAACCATCTTCTTTTGGTCTGTATCCAGCCTGTTCGATTGGACACTCCCAGTGCTTGTACTTTGTGCAATCCTTACACCGAATCAGTTCCGGGTAATCGTAATAAGCACCATCCATGCCTATGTCTTTGTCAGTCAATATCCATTCAGCCATCTTCCCTCTCCCCACTCGCACAATAGAAATCACTTGGCATGACATCCCATACCGATTTTATCGGACACAATATGGTTTCTTCGCGTTTGCATTCTTTACAAGTCACCACCTTGCGATAGCCTAACTGATGCAGATGCATTTCCCACTTAGCCAGTTGTTCTGTAAATTCCTGTGTCATATCAATGCTCCTTCCCTGTTGTCTTTGAATAATGCTTTGATCCTGTAGATCTGATGCTTGTATCCAATTCAGCATCATTGTCATCGGGAAAGCGGAATATCACATCATCCCTTTCCCACGCTCTGACGCATCTGGAGAAGGCTATACTTGCCTTCTCACAGTTGCTATATACAGCTACAGGAATATCCATCTGACCGCCATGCATCAGCTTTACCATGATCTTTGTACCAGAACTGTGAATATTCATTTCGGCAATATTCTCACTTGGAACAATTAGCGTTCTTCTGTCATTAACGATCAGCATGGAACTCAACTCCTCTCAGATGCTTGGTGTTTATCAGCTCTATTCTTTTTTCTTTCGGGCAAACCATATGGTCATACAGTGACTTTGCAAATTTCATAGCATGCTCATATGTCGTTGTTGTCCATTCGCCAAACCATCCTCTGATCTGCGGTCCGCTCATGCTTTAGCCTGTCCTTCCTGCTTTGCCTTGGCTTCTCTGTGTTCTTTCTGGATGTTGTAGATTGATGCTTCGGATACTTTCATCTCACCTGCGATCTTCTTGGCTGACCATCCTGCATCGAGAAGAGCGCATACTTTGCCACGATCGATCTTCTGAGCGTTAGGCTTTGGCTTGGTCTGTTCTGGTTTCGGATCTTCCTTGGGTTTAGCCATATTCGGCACGATAGGTTGAATCTCGCTTATCATTCGCTTAATCTCATTAAAACTATTAACTACTTCATCATCGTCGATCAGATCGATCATCGTGCAGTAACAGCTCCAGAACCCCTCCATGAAAGCGTCCATGTAGATCTCGATCTCACTCTTCTTCATTTGCTTCCTCTTTCCACACATCGATCATGATCCGCAATTCGTCCCACTGGTCAATCACAGGCTTGGCTTCCATCAGCTTTCCATCGTTGACCAGTATCTTCGCCTCAGTTTCCAACTCAGCCATTATCAGATTGATAACTGTTTCATCCACTGTCAGCGAGTATGTATCATCACTGCTACTGTATTTAAAGCAATTATAGATTTTCATTCGTCTCCTCTTTCGTTCCATGCATTGATCAGATTCTGCATAAACTGCAGATATTTATCTTTGTTTCTGAGATCGTCCTGTTCGAGTGTCCATCTGCATGCCCAGCTGATAAAGTTCTCGACTGCATTCGGCTGCAGATATGCTTTTGACTTCTTGCGCCATGAGTTGACCAGTGATTCCAGATGCATGGCGAATGTCTGTGCATCATCCTTTTTCACTTTCAGTATTTTCTGGATCTCCGTCTCGATAAAGTCCACCGGAACGGATTCCAACATGTCCATACCGGTGATCTCGACGATGCAGTGGCTGATCGTGTCAGCCATGACCATTCGGTTCTTGTTGTCAGATCTGCGGACTTCCGATTCATAATTGCGCAATATCGCAATCACATCATCCTTGTCGACCGTCCGCAGATGTGGATATATTTTTTCTTCCATTATTCCCTCCTGTTTTTCAAAATGGCAAGTCCTCGTCGCTTATCTGTTCGCACGGACAGTCTTTCAGATATTTGATCGATCCGTCCTTGGATTTCCATTCCTTGAATTTGAATTGATCGGGACTGAATCCGAAGATCCGATCCCACTGTTTGTATTTTTCTTCCTTGCTCATATACCACAACCTTTTAGCCACTGTGCGGTATGTATACCACGCGCCTGTCATGGCAGGCGTGGTATATACACCGTGGTGGCATATGCGATAATGTATGCCATATCTTTATATAAGGGTTGTGGCATACGTTCTCGCATTTTTGGCACTTTGTATGCCACAACCTATAGGGTTACGGCAAGACATTACTCAATTTCGTCAATTTTGCCCCAAAATCCTCGTGAAATTGACCTGTATCCTGCTTCTCTCAGACGTTTGTCCAGTGTGCCTCTAGCCATTGGCTTCTGCCTGTTTTCGTTCATCTGATTCATCAGATCTGAGAATTTAAAGCACTGGACTCCATCGATATCAAACACTTCGCAAGCCTCTATCAAGTCCTCGACTTCATCTCTCTGATCTTTCAGAACCATCTTTGATCGCTTGTTATTCTCGTTAGACAGGAAGTCACATTCTGCAAGCCTTCCCTCATAATCGACCTTGTGTAGAGGCCAGTTAAAGAACAGATCTACAGGCTGAATCGCCTTGAACTCTCTTAGCGTTGACTCCACTCTCCATGCAGTCCAGTCTTTCTCTGCCTCTATTCCAGGGCACCAGTCCAGTTGCGTCATCGTCAGAATTGCATCCGGATCTCTGGCAAATGTTCCGGCACCGGCAGCTCGATCAATGATGGATTTGGATGCCGATGATCCCTTTGCGAAGTGGTGAGCGTAGATGACTGCTGCGCCTGTTTCTTCGGCAATCTTGTCAAATTTGGCGACCACTCGTGCCACGTCTCCGTTCGAGTTCTCATCACCTTCAAGAACCTTGTAGAGCGGATCGATCATAACTGCAAGATATCCCTGATCTTTCATCCGGTTTATGACGAATGGTGCTAATTCAGAGATAGTCTTGTCTGCACCTCTGAGATTCCAGATATCGATATTTTCGACATGGTTGCCGACATCCATTCCCATCCGCCTGTAAATGTCTTTGAATCGGTTGTCGAAAGAGTCCTTGTCTAATTCCATGTTGATGTACAAGACTTTGCCCTGCTTGCACCTGTGACCGATCCAGTTCATCCCTTCAGCGATAGCCATTGCCAGCTCCATCAGAATGAACGTCTTCCCGGCCTTGGATGTCGATGCGATGATCATCTTGTGGCTTATTCTGAGAATGCCCTCAATCAGCTCAGGCTTCAGTGGTGGCATGTTGTCCCAGATGTCTCTCAGATTGATGATATCCGGAAGCCCGTCATTCTTTGCGGAAATCCATTCCTTCCATTCCTGGAACGAGGACATGCCGATGTTGGTCTTAATTAAGAATTGTTTGTGATCACCTCTGTAGACACCCGGAAGCCGTGACAGTCGTGACGGATTGATGTTTGCCGAGTCAATCTCGAGTCCTGCCTGCTTCAGCATGTTTCTGATGAAATTGAAATTAAACCGGTATTCACGCTCAGACATGGCATTCACAGGAACGATCGCATGAACTGACTTTCCTCCGGAATAGACCAGAGCCTTGATCGGTATCCGCACCTGTTCCAGTTTGGTGATCTGCTCATCAATCGGCAGATTGTCACATTCAACTAATAAGTTGTTGTAAGAAGTGACATTCTTGTCCTCGATGCCCTGACCATCGAGCGGATTGATGCGGATCCATGCACCGCCATTGCGGTTGTATGAGCCAAATACACGCTCGATCGGCTCTCCGCCATTCAGCATGTCTATCAGCTGACCGACATTGTTGGTGTATGAGCCTTTGCCAAACGGAACAAACTTGCCTTTAGCATTCTGTGTGGATCCCATCGTGTAACCAATGATATCTGAGGGATCAAACATCACCTCCAAGTATTTAACAAGATCTTGCTCAGGTTTCCACGATGTAGGTTCTTGGAAAGTGGGTGTTGCGCTTTCTGCAACATCATCGCTCAAGAAAGTGAATGTCTTCTTGTATTTGTCAGTGCCGGTCATCAGCACTCTGATTTTCGGTTCCGGTGTCCAACCTCTTTCTTTCGCCATCTGGACAAGTGTTCCGCCTGTGATATCGTGTCTATGGAAAGTATCCCATTTGATATCGCAGATGGCATCGTCATATCGCTCTGCATCGCTTCTCGACCACTTCTTCCATACTTCGATATCGCTTCCTTCTTCCTTGAGAGCCATGCCCACATTGAGCCATTCTTGGTATGAGAGACTCGCAGGATCGATGTATTCCAGTAATTCGTCAATCTTCTCCATCTTGCCACCCTATTTTGACATCGACTCTGGGCTGTAATCCGTAAACTTTGTGGACGATCAGCTTGGTGACCTGTGAGTCATCGCCATAGGCCATGCCATTCAGAGAGTCGCAGATGATCTTTGCGATGTTGTCGAGATCAGGCTTCTTTGTGGGATTCACGATGCCCATCTGCATGTCCAGTGATTTCTTCTTTGATGCCGATTTAGGTATCTTGTAAAATGCGGTAATATCCACATAGACCTCACAATCCAGTGGTTCAAAGTCAGTGTATGCTTCAGCAAAGCATACTTTGACCAGATTTTCATAATTAGCAGTATCGTGCGGTGTATACGCATGGCCGGAACGGCCTAATCTAGGCCGTCCCTTGCCTTTGGGTTCACCGGGAACAGTGAACGTGATTACCATTCGGTATCGCCCCAACTCTTTTTAGGCTTTTTCTTCGGTGCCTGGAAACGGCTGACACGGTTATACATGTTGCCGTTGTATTCACGCTGTTCTGTTTTCACGATTCCTGTTTTCCCTGTGATTTTTTCCCATTCGGGCGTAAATGTCTTTTGACCGTCCTTCAGCAATCCGATGGATTTATAGAAAGCAGCGATCATTCCGGAACCTTCCTGGCAGATGTAGAAGTTCTGCTTCAAGAACGCTCTTCCCTGATCTGTATCTACGTGAATGTTGACCGTAACCATCGGGCATGGTGGAATTTTCGTTCCGCCGTTGTAATCGCCGTAATCTACTGAGTCGACCGTGAAGTCATACTCGCCCGGAGCAAGAAGCACATACTCCTGCTCAGGTACATCGAAAGTCATTGAATACTTACTGTTTGCCATTTGTTAATCCTCCAAATCTATAGGCTGTCTTTTTTTGATTATTGCTTTTTGAATTTTCTTGATGTTGTCGATCAAGTAATCGATAAAGTCCGGATCGTAATCCGAGATGCGTGTGTCTTCGGAATAAATGCCTTTCTCAGCAACTAACGCTTTCAATTCCTCGTCAGTGATTCCGTTTGCATCCAGGACTCGCTTGATCCGTCCGTACTCGGTGGTATTCAGAAGCGGATTCTCATCATCCACAATGCCGGTATCCGGTGCCGTGATGTCAAAGTAAGCGCCATCCGCAGACATTACCGGATCTTCCTGTTTCGGCTTCTGTACGGGCTCTGGATCGGGATCAGTGACCTCCATTCCGTAATATTCACGGATATGACCGTCTACGATCTTCAGATCATTAGGAATCAGATCCGGTTCAAACATTCCCACAGGTGACTTGACTGTGTCCTGCCCTGAGTTGTGTGTGGTGAATGAGTAAACGCCATCCTCGACACTGGTTCGCAACACAATCGTGCACATGCCTTCCAGTGAGATCTTCTCATCCAACATCTTGCCAATGGTCTTGGCTTTCGTGGTGCTTCCGTCCGCAGATGTCTCTGTGTGCTGTAAGAAGTACACGATCACGTCATCCGGTAACTGTCTGCAGTAATTCATCAGATTCCAGAAGTTCTGTCCGATGTCGGTGAATTTCTGATATCCTGTCTCTTTTGCTCTGCGCATGTACTCGTTAGCCATTAGATACTGAGCATCGTCGATCACGATTGCTTTCTTGTCTGTCTTCTTGAGAAAGTTACGGATCTTGGTGTAATCGTCTGAATTGATGGTCTCAAATCCTTTGGATCTGAATGGCAGTGGCTTGCCGATCACGTTAACCACTGCAAGATCTTCTTTTTTAAAGTTGCGGAGTGATGCAGATTTGCCTGTTCCGCTTTCGCCTAAAATCATTACCAGTATTGCCATATTATTTCATCCTGAGATATTCAGTCCTTTCTCCTAATTCGGCAAAGTCCAACACTTCGCCATCTTCCTCGATCGCTTTGCGGATCTTGTCCTTGTCGGGCTCATATTTAACCTTGCACCACTCATGCGGTACATCGCCATTGATCACCACCGGAGTCTTGCCACCTGTTCGTGCAACTGTAAATTTGAAGTGTGGTGTGGTTATCTTTGTCTTGTCGGTGGCTTTCATTGCTTGCATGACCATCTCTTTCATCCTGTCGATAGCCTTGTCGGTGGTCTTCTTGCGCTCCTGAAGCCGTTTGATCTCAGCATCCAGAGCATCAGACTCGGATTCAAAGTTGCGGATGATAAATCCATAATTTTCGATTTTGTGATCCAGTTCGTCTCCGATCGTTAACAGATCAACCGGATATTCTTCATCCCCTGCTTCCAGTAAGGCCTGTAATTGCAGGTATTGTCCTGTTAATTCGTATAAGTTGCTCATTCATACTCTCCTAATAATTCATCCAACCACTCGCAGATCTCCTCACGATTTTCCGCAAGCGCATGCAATTCGTCATTGTCCAGAACCTTAAGCACATTCTTCACCGTGATCTCAAGTACCTGTAAAGCTCTGGATTCAATCTTTTCTTTTTCCATTTCCAAATCTTCCTCCGTCTGGTATGCCTGATCGTACTTTGCATAGTGCATCTCGGCAAGTGCATCAATGTCAATCATTGTCTTTCTCCAGTATCACTGCTGAGTTTCTCAGCTTTTTGATCTCTTTTGCCATCTGACTCTGCTTTGATTCCAGATTCGTGACACGCTCTTCCAGACATGTGATCCGCAGTGCCTGTTTGTTGATCTCTCTCTTGTATTCAATCAGCAGATTGTTCATGCTTTCGGCGATCGATGTCAGATATCCCATCGCTTTCTCATGCCTGTTGACTTCATAAGTCATGCAGATCAAAGCGATGGTCAGCACTAGCATGGATCCGGCAATTAAAAGTGTCACCATATCGATGCGAACTCCTCTCCGTCCTGTTTACATTTCAGAATTGTTCCGCAAAACAGGTTGCCGTCAATTTCGCAATTGATTGGCAGATTATTCAGCCATCCCTCTTCGTTGCAGATGATGACATCGCCGTCCGCTGTCGTCCATGTCTCGATGTAACCACCAACTAAAGCCTGATATACTCCCAGATCGTCATCAACTGTCATCTTCTTCCAGTCTTCGCCCGGAGCTTTAACCAAAATATTGATCTTTGCCATCAGATGAACCTCCAGAATTTGCACCACAGCATGAATCCCATCATTGCCCATGCCACGCACAGGAATACAAAACCCCAGTCGATTGATTTAAATTTGTTTGTAACTTTCTCCATTTTTTATTCCTCCGTTTCTGATATAATGGAGATGCATTTATTTTTAAATGCTCCTCAATGAGATGCGCTCTTGGTCAATGGTGGCGCATCTTTTTTTATGCCTCAGTCACCGCACAGGAACCGGCACCGCAGAAGCCTGGCATTTAATTTTTTAGGAGGGAGTGCCAGGGACGGTTGCCTAAATTCTCGGCTAAAATCTATGTCCAAAAAATCTACAATATGAATAAAAAATGATTTCCCAATGGCGTATTGCGCACACGGTGCCGATTCTTGAACGATGACTAAGGAAGTCAGATCTTAAATTAATTTGTGATTGATGGCGAAATTGATGATGTCACCCTTTCCGGATAAATCATACCCACGAGTCAGTTCGATGAAATCAGAGACGTCTTCATCGGTTGTCCGCCACCATTTTCCGATCTTCCACATCTTCAATAGTTTGTAATCTCTGATCCATTCCACATAATGTCTGGACACATGCAGATTAATCATCACATCTGCTATCGACAGTAGTTCCATCTTGTCCACCACGGCAGACTACGACATCAAAAAAAATATCATCAATCGGGCACTCTAGTGCTTCGGCAATCTTATACAATAGCTTTGAAGATACGTTTATTGAGCCGTCTGCTTCAATTTGGTTGATAAACTGTCTTGAGCAGCCGCATTTATCAGCCAATTCCTGCTGAGTCAGACCTTTTATTAGTCTGCGCTCTCTGATTTTAATTTTCATGTCCACCTCCTTGCACTGTCTATTGTAGCGGACACTGAATTTTATGTCAACTTGATTTTTCAATTCGTCTATTTAATTTGACTTGAACCATGTTTTCTTATATATTAAAGATGAAAAAGAGGATGGGGTTATGAAATTATCTGAATACGTAAAAAATTACAGGACTAGTCACGGGCTGTCACTCCGAGCGTTTGCAGAGAAATGCGGGTGCTCTCACCAATATCTGGATAAACTGGAAAAAGACAATATAGAGTCGCCTTCTTTCGGTCAGCTGTTAAAGATTGCCAAAGCCATGGGTATGACTCTGCATGAGCTGATCGGCACTGTTGACGACATGGAAATCAAACTCGTGTATGACGATATTGTTTCGGATCTGGAAATAACAACAACACCAAACGAGATGACATCCACCTATAACAGATTAAACGAATACAACAAACGGATAATCCGCACAATGGCGGAATCACTGGTCAAGACTCAGGACAGCCGGGAGGATATGCCATGACAGAAAAGTACATACAACTTAAAGAATCTAAGAAAAAAGGACAGTATTACCAAGTCACCGTAGCATACACCACAAAGGCAGGTAAACGAGCCACACGCTCATGCGGTCAGTTCTACGTTAAATTCTACGGAGACAAAAAGACCGCCCTGAAACAGGCTAAAAAAGCCCGAGACAAGGCGCTCGAGGAAATCGATAGAGAATCATTCGAATACTATACAATGACGGTCGATGACTGCTTCAATGCATCACTGGATCTGTTCAACCTCTCAGCCAAGACAAAAGAATGGCACCGGATCATCTACGATGCCATGATGACGGAAGATCTGAAGTATAAGAGTGTGACAAAAGTCACGACAGAAGATGTCATATTAAACATGAACGTTTTTGCCGAGACGCATTCTCAAGATTCGGTGTCACGATGTAAGACGGTATGGCATCAGATATTCCAGACGGCAATGATCAAAGAGATACCGGTTATAGACCGGACGATTGCCATCAAAATGCCAAGATCCAAAGTCCCGACCAAGCCGAGACAGATGTCATGTACTTACGATGACGTGATCACCACACTGGACAACTTGAAGACATATGGCGATTCCGATCAGTCCAGACAGAGAGCTCAGGACATCCACGATATCATTCTGATCATGTTCTACGAAGGTTTAAGACCACAGGAAGCACTTGCTCTCGCTAAGTCTGAGATCGACTTTACCACCGAGACGATCAATGTCTATCAGTCCGTAGGCTCGACCAGAAGCCACACAAGACAGCTGATCTCGACCAAGACAGACGGATCCATGCGTGAGATCCCGATTGCCAAAGAGATTCTTTCACTTCTCAAAGAAAGATGTGAGAACGCAAAACAAGATCTTCTTTTTCCGGATGCAGATGGCAAGCCTTACGAAGTTGCCGATCTGGACACCACTCTGCTTCACATGCGGAAGAAGCGCAGCCTTCCGAGAGTCACCCTCTACATGTGCAGACATCTTTTCGCCACCGATGTCTATAACACGGCTACAAATAAGAAGTCAGCGCAGCGATTGATGGGACACAAATCAGAGTCCATGACTTTGTACTATGTTAACGATGATCAGGCTGAACGATATGCTCTTGTGCAGAATCGCAAACTGAGTTAAAATAAATTTGCACATGTTGAAGACCAGATAGTTGTCCCAATACGATTATCTGGTCGATTTTTTTATACAAAATTTTATACAAATTTGAGAAATCGGTGCTTATCTATGCTCATGTATGCTCATAAAAGTTATAAAATATGTAAAAAAAGAGTCAATTTTGTTATATTTTTACGCAAAATCGGCTCAGATTAAGCGTGCCCGAAGGGACTCGAACGTTAATGCCACATATTACGAAATCGCATTTTTTATACATTTTGTTATACAAAAATAAAAAAAGACCTCTTTCGAGGCCTTATTTGCTTTCTAAATTTGTAATCCTTTTTTCGTGATCATCTAACCGCTCATCGGTCTTGTCAAGCTTCCGGATCAGTTCTTCCAGTTGTCTGCAGAATGTATCTAACTTGAGATTGACTTTGACGAACTCCTCTTTCATCGAGGCACGTCTTTCGATCTCCTGTTCCATCTGCTCTTTCTGGCTCTTCTTTGACCCGCTCAGCGTGTTGTATAGCGTGCACGCAATCGAGACCAGGCTGATGATCAGAGCGACCGAGATGCTAGTCTCCGGTGTCATTCTCAACCTCCGGCAGTCCGGCAACACTGGTCAACAGTGATACAAGCGCCATTGTCGCAGCCATTCCGATGGCTGTCTTCCAGTCGATATTAACAATGCTTACCATATCGGAGCCGATCAGCGTGATCAGTCCCTGGCAAAATGTTTTTAGTGCCCTGATTCCGGCACATTTCCACCATGTTCTCATATTTTCTTTCCCCCTGTCAGCTGTCCAGAGCCGTTCAACACGATCTCTGCTTTCTGCTTTCCTGTGACCATGGCACCGTTCTGATCGAACAGATACCAGTCCTTTTTGCCTTGCCAGTCCAAGTATTGCAAGCCTGTTACCATTGCTCCGTCCTGTGTGAAGTAGAACCAAGATGTGCCCTTAGACCATCCGATTTTTCTCCATCCAGTGACCATGACTCCGTTGGAATCGAACCAGAACCAGTCTGTGCCTTGCTTCCACTGGATCTTTTTCCATCCTTTGACCAGTACTCCGTTATCGTAGAAGTACCATTTCTTATCTTTGTACTCCCAACCAGTCTTTCCCTGTGTCAGAGGATTTGCAAATCCCCAGACATAAGGGTCATTGATGTTGAAGCTACATTCCTTGACGATGGATGTTCTCCAAGTCTGGGAGTCGATGTACTGGTTGCCATCAATGGTGTGGAGTGTCTTGCCATCGTATGATTTGACGATGGAAGTGTGAAGCAGACCCTTGTCACCGAAGTATGCTACATCGCCCGGTTTCGGATAATACCCTGACTTCTGATGAAGTTCGCCTTTTGCTTTGTAGAAATCATGTGCTTTCCAGCATTCGTTGACCTTCGGCATCTTGCCGTCTTTGACGAAGCCTAAACAATACGCTGTGTAAGCTACAAACTCGCTACACCATTCGTTTTTCTCTCCGATGAAATCCCAGTACCGATCTCCCTTGTTGCCGATCTGGTACTGAGCCAACTTAACTAACTTCAATGCATCCGTAGGCTGATTCAGAATGTCATCAAGTTTGCTCTTTCCCATATCTACAAGCTCTTGCACGATCTTGTACCTTGAACCGAGTGCTTTTTTTCTTTCGTCTCCGGATCCAAACTCACCGTTCCATACCTTGACCGCAAGCTCTACATCGTTAAACTTTGAAATGTCCATAGATTTCCATCCTTTCCATCTTAACCCGCCATAAATTCCGGATAAGCTGATCGCCTTTAGCGTGACATACATTTTTCCGCCTTGGTTCTGTCCCAGAATCTCGCCATCGTAAAGCATGCCTACATGAGATTTCGGACACGGCTTTGATCCGCGCTTCCAGATCAGCCAGTCGCCTGTCTGGACTTTGTCCGGTGCGATGTATTCAAACCATTTGCTGTATCCATATTTGTCCTTAAGCTCCCACAGATCCGCCACGTATCCGGTATTTGCGCAGTACCTGGAAGCGGTGCATCCGATCATCCGGCAGAAGTAATCGAAATAATCCCAGCATTGCGCCCCGTATGCTCCGTCCGTGTTGTAGCTTTTGCCGATCGTCTGGGAATACCAGTCTTTCGGTGTTCCTGTCCATGTCAAAGCAGTTCACCACCTTTCAAAAAACTCCAAGAGGAGCTCGATCAGCTCCTCCCGGGTTAATGATTTTGTGTTTTCTTCTTCTGTCATAATTGTGATTTAAAGTGTTATTTAAGTTACAATGTCGCAATCTCCGGGAAATCAACAAGTACCCTCTGCCAACTGATTTTTGCCCCGGTTGCTGATGGATGTACACCATCACCGGAAAGTGCGTTTGGAATCCATTCGCCATTTTCTGACGGGTCAAGAGCTTTTGAAAACTCGATGTATCTGTATCCACTGTTTCGGATGACTGCATTTTTGAAATTATTGTTTACCGTAGGCACATTCGGAATCGTTGCAAGGATGGGCGTGATTCCGTTCTGCTTACATAGGGCAATCATTTTACGATAATTTTCATCCCAAGAAGCATTAACGGCAGACGAAGAATCACCGTCATTCATTCCAAGACACCATACAATATAATGTGGACAACCAACTTCCAGAAGGTTTTGCAACGCAATCATAGCCTTTTTGCTGTTTTCTCCCGCAAAGCCGTTAATCATGCAGTTTTTATCATACCCGTCACGAATCATCCAATTTACCCACCGCTGATCGTATAATGATACATAGCTATCGCCGAAAATCCATATATCCTTCCCAATGTTTCGGCTTGTCCAAGACAAAGCGCAATCAGTTAAAACAGATCCTTCAGATACAGCTGCGGCAAAGCCGTCATCCGACAGCCATCTATGCTCGTTTACATCATTAAAAACCTGCCCACTTGACACAAGTCGGATCAATGTTGTCTTTGCTTCGCTTCCCGTGCAAATCATCATTTGGAGGTCATTTTCTATAGTCAGTCCGTGTGGTATCGTTGCATTGCCTTGATCGGTATGTAATATAATATTTGTATCATCAACTTCGATGTAACACGATCCCATAGCTGAATTATCAGCTCTTCTTTGTCCAAGAAGAATTCTACCGAGCGTTGTGATATTACCGGAAAAGGAGACTACAACATTGTTTTTAACGTTGTTTTCCTTAACCTTCAAAACAGTGCCATCCTGCATATCCCCGGCATCGCGCATATAACCGATAATAGGTTTCTGTATCACCTGCTTTGTTTTACTATTTGTTCCGGTTATTTCAATGCAGCGTACTTTTCCGGTTGGCTGCGCCTTCTGCGTTACAACCACAAAATTTACGCCTTCTGGTACAACGTACGTGTTGATGTCTATTGACTTCCCTTTTTCAGGGAGTATGGTGTCATTATAATATGCACAAACACGGGGAATGTTGCAATTTTGAGTGTGATCTGTAACTGTCCCAATCAACTGATCGCCGGGCGATACTGGTATTTTATCTGTGTGATTCCACGTGTCCACTACTATAGTATTACCGTTCGGCTCAATTCCGTTTTTATAATACGGGCCAAGGTACACATCAAAGCGGTCGTACGTTACACTTTCCGAAATCTCAGACACAGCGACCCGAATACTATCAATTTCTTCTGCGCTTTCATTCAACGAATCGAGCCGATCTTCAAGCCCGGTAATCTGCTCAAGCGGTATATTAACATCAGGATTTACAATATAGTATGGATCAAAATATTCCTCAAACGTTGTAAAAACGCCATCGTCTGTAAGTTCAATTTGATACTGCGTTGCGATCTTGCTGTCTTCAACACAAACACGGGCATATGCGACGTTTTCTGGAACAAGCAATTTAGTCTTCCATGTGCTACCGTTGCGAGTCGTATTTTTATTGCTGTCATAAAAGCAGATACTTGGTGCAGACGCCGCCGCCCATGTGTTTGCGCGCACAAAGTTAGAAAATGTTAAGTATTTTCCGGGAGTGACATCAAGAAAATCCGTTACTTTTCTCGATGTCGTTTCTGATTCGATTGCACCTGTGCCGCTATCCAAATATCCAACGGTCATATTCTGATCGCTAAATAAATTTTTGCTTTTTACCAGTGTTTCTATTCCAGCAAGATTTTCATTTGTATCATTTATTGCGCTCTTTAAGTCAGAAACCTGACCACGTACTGCGTCGCCTGCTGTTGAGTATGTTGTTCCATCTGCACCTACACGGATGTCGGTTACTTCTGGGTTTGTTGCGCACAGCTTCACACCGACAATCTTGTAAATTTGTAAAGCACTCCCAAGTTCTCCTTCGCTTGTGTAAATGATTTTTTGAGCATTATTAGAAGATGTTCCGTCCCACGCAACGAGCATTGGAAGATTACATGTAACCGTGGTGTATGGTGATTGGTCTTCCAGTGCAACTACAGTCTCATAAACTCCAAGATACTTATTTGTTGAATCATCGATCAGATTGGTGCTTCTGACAGCGAGTGATGAATCATTGGTGCTGAAACGATGCACTCCGTCTTTACCCAAGATATGAACGTACAAGTCCAAGAAATCGAAATTCTTATAAGACTCGGACAGTGTAATGGTCTGACCTTGGTACCACAATGGCGTAGATGTGTTTTCAAACAGAACCGTTTCACCTGTCTCGCCAACCGCAGTGACCGCTTCGTCTACTCTCGCACTCAGAACCGCATCCTGTGTCTGTCTCTGGCTTGTCTCTTGTGCAAGTCCTGTCTGCAGATCGTCCACATCATCTTTCAGATTTTCGATGTCTGCCTCGAACTGTGTGATATTGCCTGCTGCTTCGATGGCTTCCTGGAATAATGAAATATCGCTTTCGCTCGGATTATCAATGTCGCCCGGTCTGCGCTCCACGAAAACGACAAAGTTCGCCGTTCCGTGCGTGTTGCCGTCGATCAGAATCTCGAACAGATTGGATCCAGGCACTGCCGTCATCTGCTCGGTCTCGGTAATGACGACCTGTCCGGAACTGTTAACAGTGCCCGCATTGAGGATCGTCGTGCCGTCCTGTTTGAGTCCGATGATCGCTCCAGTGCTTGGCGTGTACACAGTCCCGTCGCTCTGGAGCAGAGTGAAGATCCACTCTTCGTCCTGGTCGAACTGGTTTGCATTGATGACCGGCGCAACTCCGGCCCCTGCGTTGAGATAAAGTTTAAATTCCCTTGTTATCATGGTTTGTCCTCCCATTATTTGCCGAGCACAACGTGCCCGTTACCGTCGTCAACAAATCCCAAACCGCTATAACCTCGGCCGTTGATGTAGATCCCGAGGCCTGTTGTAGGGCTCAGCGTGATCATGATGCGGTTGTTTTGCGTGGTTGATCCGCCTGCGATTGTCAGCATACCGCTATCGTTTAGCGTCATATATGCGGATTTGTCCGTGTCTGCATTGTGGTAGAAGCTGAGACTGTTCGGCGTAAGCCTCATCGCATTGCCGTCTGTCGGGTTCGTGTTTGCATCCGTGCTCGTTCCGCTCATTAATACCAGGTTCCCCACATTCGCCGTAGCAAAAAGGCACGATCTGATGTAATCGGTGTATGTCTGTGCCAATACCGCCGCCCAGATTGTCAGATCATAATCGCCGTTTGCGCTGATGATTCTGGAGCCGTTGATCGTAGCGCCTTCGATATACGATCCGTATATCTCCATCGCTCTGACAATGTTCGCCGCTAACGAATTAAAGACCGCATTGCCCTGTGCATCGATGCCTGCGCTCCACGTCTGGCCATAATCTTGCGAGACTGCAAAGCCACCGGCATTGATCGTCCACTGGTATTGTGACTCGGCCAGTGTCGGCCTGTTATGCAGGTAGTACTTTGTCGATCCGTCCACGCTTGTGACCTTGGTGCTGAATAGTCCCAGGCTGTTCGTGATTACCTTTGTCAGCCCGGACACGTACTGATCCAGAAATCCGACCTGCTCTGTCGTGTTCTGTTCGATTCCTTCGGTGATGCTCGTTGCCAGATCGGTGCGAGCTTCCCCGATCTCAATCTTCTCGAGCCGTTCCCTGAGTACGTCCCACCGTGTGCTTATTACTTCGGCAGATGCCGAGACACCGAGACGTTCAAAGTCCACATGGATGGTGTCGCCCATGTCCACATACTCGAGCGGTGCGATGTCTTTGTATTCTTCCGTATCAAAAAGCGACACGAAAGACAATTCAATGTTTACTTTCGGCACATTGATCGGATGACTCTGCAGATATTCGTCAACCTTCGCATTCAGATCCTCGCGTGTCGGAAGCTCTTCATACTCGTCCGAGAAGTCCACGATCTTCGTTCTTACCGGGCTCTCTGGATTCGGCACATATCGGACATTGGATGTCACTGTTGCGCCGTCTATCGTGACATATCCCATTGCTGAGGTAAACACATTAGCGATAGACTCTTCCTGTCTCAGATCGACCAAATTCTTGCCATATCTGACATGGTATCCCTTGTCCGATCCTCTGTGTGCGTGGATCTTCACAGTCAAATTGTCCCACTCGATCTCTCCTCCGAAAGTGTCCAGGAAAGAACCACGCCACCCACCGAGACATTCACGGAAGTATTTCGGCTCTTCCAGTGTGAACACAGATGATGTATTTGTGATGTCCGTGGTGATGTTAAACGAGGTGGTGCTTGCAATATGGCTTTTCAGACCTGCACATGTAGCGGATGCTCCTGTGGCTGAGAAAGGCCGAACCGGTCTTTTAGCCAGATCATAGGTGATGTGGTGTGCGTATACCGTGACGATTCCGCTGATAGGTTTGGTCATTTCGTATACACGGAACATTTGCATCCCTGCTGTATGCCCTGCCTTGACCTTGATCACGGAATTGAACGCGATGTCTTTATAGTGCGGATCATCGACAGATACTTCCATGGTCAGATCATAAAGCCCGTTCCGTTCCTCGTCCACATAGCACGAAATAGGATCCAGTCTGCCGAGTCCGTTTGTTGTGTCTGCTAACATTTCGGATATGTTTCCGACTCGTTTCATGATGATAGGTTTCATAATTTCCACCACTTTGGTATTAATTTAACCGATGTAAATCCTGTGTAGCTGATCCCTGTCGTGCCTGCATCCAAATATGGGAAAGTGTCGCCCGACAGAGTAAGATCCGGATTTCTGTTGATATTGTCTATAGGTTCGTATGCGTTCATTGATTCGCAGTCGATCACGGTCGTGCCGGTGTTTGCCGACAGTGTTGCGGACACGCTTCCGACCTGGATCGTGCCTGTGCCTTCGACCAGTATCAGAGGCAGGGCTTTGAAGCCTGTCGGGTTGCTGATCTGCATGCCGTCCGTGACTGTGATGGTCGCCTCGCCTGTTTTCAGCCACTTCTGAGGCTTAAAGTTGATGTTTACGGTGAATCGCCCGGAGCGGTTAAAAGCTCCTGTATTTGGCTCGATTCGACCTGTAACAAAGCCCATGCGGAAGACGTTCGGCTCTTCGGTGCTTTCAATCCTTTGATAGCCTTTCAGAGTCATCAGATAGCTTATGAGAGCACTGTAATTGCGCTGAAAATGTTTGTGAATGTAAAAATCAATCGGAATGGTGATGTTGTTGTATCTGCCGCCGTCGATGATGTAGTTCCCTGATCTTCCCGGGACTGTAATCTCTTCGATGTCTTTTGCCGGAATCCTCCACCATTCTGCGCCATCAAAAAGCACACCGAACTCGATCAGATCCCTGTTCCCGATTGTAATGTGTTGCATCATGAGAACACCGCCTTTTTCTGATTATTAATTCTGACCATAACCCGCTCGACTTCCTGTGCAATTTCTTGCGCGTTCATTCCTGGCTGAGTATAGATGTTGATCGTGTTGTTCTGAGTGCCTCCGGATGCCTGTCCAATTATCTGCATCAGCTTGTTCGTGCCGATCACAAGCTCGGATCCGTTGCCATCTCCAAAGCCTTTCATGCCGTTGGCTGTCGGCAATACGGTTGGCGATGTAAACATGATCGCATTGTCATAAGCTTTCTTATACCAGTCAACACTGAGATGTGGAACGCTCGGAGGCATGAGAGAGAAACTTCCCTGAATCGAGAAGTGTGGCATCTTCAGCCTTGGAAGACTCCACGAGAAATTGAAAAAGCCTTTGATCTTCTCGATTGCCGAATGCACCGCTTCCTTTGCCGCATCGATCTTCTGTTGGATACTGGAACGGATGTCTTCAAATTTCTGTTTGATATTCGAAGCAAGCTCTCCTGCTTTCTGTTTGATCGTATCCCAGTTCTTGTACAAGACAACACCGATCGCAACCGCCGCCGCAACACCGGCGACAATCGCCGCAATCGTGCCGATCATAGGAAGCATTGCCACGTTCAGAGCGGCCGCCATGCCTGTAATTGTTGAGATAATGCCGGCAATCGGTGAGATCGCCGCCACGAGCCCGAGAATGGTCAATATAAACGCCTGTGTGCTTCCGTCCAGATTGCCGAACCATGAAAGCACCGAAGTGATCACATCCACGAGTGTCTCCAGTGCCGGCACCAGAGTGTCAGCCAGTGCCGCACCCGCCTCAAAGAAGGCCATTGTTGCTTTGCCTTTCAGCTCGTCGATCTGGTCGTTGAAAGCTACCGCACTCTCGACCGCATCCTGTGACAAGATATTGCCTGTTGCTTCTGCATCCTCTCCGAGTTGTTTAAGTGCCGCACCGCCATCGTCAACAATGCCCGCCATCTCCATGGCTGATTTCCCAAACAGTTCCATCGATACCTGGTCTCTTTCGGTCTCGTTTTCAATGTTGCCGAGAGCCTCGAGTGCTTCATACCACACATCGGTGGCATCTCGCATGTTTCCGTTCTGATCGGTGATACTGATGCCCAGCTGTTCGAAAACCTTGTTTCCGCTTGCCATGTTTTTTGTCAGCTTAGTGACGGATCCTGTCATTGTTTCCATCGAAACATCGACGAAACTTGATGCATATTGTAGTTTCTGCAATTCCTCAACAGAGAATCCGCTCGTGTTTGCCAGTGTCAGCAGATCGTCCGCACCGGTTGCCGCATTGTAGGCCATTGCGAGCATCCCTCCGGCCGCAACACCTGCGGCTGTTGAGATTCCCTTTGTTTTCTCCGCAACCTCCGCAGATGCGGCGCTAACGGCCTGTAACTGCGGTGTGAATGCATTGCCGTACTGCTTCGTCAGATCGTCCAGTTTGGCCGTCGTCTCGACAAGTTCCCTTTGTAAAAGGTCTTGCTGATGCCTGTTCTCTTCAGTATCACCGGCATTCTTTAATTGCTCGAGCGCCTTCTGCAGTTCTTCCTGCCGCTTCTTGGTGTCCGTGACAGCCTTGCCGAGTAGCTCGTGCCTCTGCTTCAGAAGATCCACATTCTTCGGATCGAATTTTAAAAGTTTATTTACGTCTTTAAGCTGAGACTGTGTATCCTTGAGCGATTTGTCTACCCCTTTGAGTGATTCGCTCAGCTTGGTAGTATTTCCGCCAATCTCGATTGTTAAACCCTTTATGCGATTGCTTGCCATACTGCCTCCTGTTTAAAAGTTTGCGATGTCCTCAGCCGTAGCCAGGTCATCCCATTCAAAATCATCATTTGCTCTTTCTAAAAATATGTCGTAGACCATGCCCATGGTCAGATGATCAAGATCTTCCATGGATATGCCTAGTTGAATGCATCTTAGTAAAAACAAGGCCGTAGACTCCGGACGAGCCGACGGCCTCATGCGTTTTTTGGTTCAATCTTTACACTGAGTGATTCAGCCCAAAGAGCCACCACATCAATCGCAAAGTCTTGGACCGGGAAAGCGTCAAAGGAATCCAACCATTCATCGACATTCCCCGGAATCGACGGATCTGCTTGCCTTGCCATGACATAAGTCAAATCTTCAATGATCTCAATCACATCCGTTGTGACTTCGACACCATTAGTGGCTGTCTTCGTGATCTTTTTGAAATCGACCATAAGATCACGGCCGAACCAGTTCCTATACTTCCGTATTGTTGAAGCGGTAGCTTTGAGCTCCACTTCCCTGCCTGCGATGTTGATTGTCTTCCTCATATATCTTCTCCTTTAGTTTTTAAGCAGCTTCTGGTACAGCAGTAAAGAACGAAGAATAAATCGTGTCTGTACTGACTGCAGATGCCTGTACCTTGTTGTCGTTGATTCTCGGAAGCGCTGTGACATTGACAATATTTCTGGCAATGGTCGGAGCACTCCCGACTTCTGTTGTCTCGCCTCCAACATCAGGGCGGGACGCTGTAACACGGTAAAATACTGCACGCTTTCCGACTTCTGTTGCGCCTCTGAGCTCAAACTGTCCCATGACAGCAAATTCTTTCGGCTGATCGTCTGCAGCTTCGACAACCAGTCCGTTTGTTGCCTTCGTTCTGCCGAGGACTGTTTCTAGGAAAGTGTCTGCGGCTGCAGTGTCTTCAAATTCGATAGTGCCAGTATAACCGTCGTTTGTTGTTCCGTTGTACCATGCTGTGTTGTCTGCAGACTCAGTAAACTGATTGCCTGCAGCAGTCATGTTCATGTTTTTCGCGCCTGGAATAGCAACCGGTGTCTCATATGTGAGGACTCCGCCTGTGCCTTCTGTTGCAATAGCATAGTACAGATTTGAAAAACCATATCTGATTCTACCCATCGATAAATACCTCCATCATGTAGAGTGTTTCGTACATATTTTCATCTGATAAAAAGTCTTCCTCTTTGGTAAAGACCATCCCGGCATTTAATAGTTTGGCATCTACTGCTGATTCGACTTCGAAATTCTTGTTTTTTGTATACAATTCAACGTTTAACGAATAGAACTGTGCATAATGCGTGTTGTCTGCTGTCTCCGGCGTCATGCTTGGATAGTAGTAACAAATATACGGAAGTTTAGGGACTTCGTTCTCTCTCCATGCCAGATAAACAACCGGATAGCCGGTGCTCTCCAGCATGTCAGTAACATCTTTAAGTTTCATTTCAGAAGTTCCTCCATCTTTTTCATATACTTTTCTTCTATCGTGTCATTTACCGGAGCCACGAAGTTAAAGTCTTTCGTGCGTCCGCCGTTCTGCGTAGCATGTCCAAACTCGAGCAAGTGCGTGAGACCTGGATTCTTTTTGGCACCGATGACAGCCTCGACCGAGATGCGTGATGCCGTGACCTCGTTGCCGATCCCGCTCCGGTACTTCCCAGATCCGCCAAATGTGCCGGATTTTTTAAGCTCTTTCGTTGCCTGTTTGGCAACATCGCGGATTGCGGTCTCGTTTGCCTCGATTACTTCGTCGCCGTACTCGTCAAGCATTTCCATGACAGCGGACTGGAAATCAGCCGGCTGGATCGTCGGCATAGCCTTTCCTCCGCTCGGCATACAATTCGATCGTGTCGTTTCTGCCGAAGTATGTCCTGTAAATACGGTAATAGTTTCCGTTATACCTGATCTCGTCCTCGTCCATGTAATCGAACCGGAACGCCGTGAATCTGAGTTCGGGGTTTAGACCATTCCTGCCGCCGTTGAAAAACTCCGACGATGTGACGGAATCAACCTGAACATAGATCTCCCGCTCGGTGGTTGTCTCATGCTGGACGCCATACTCGTCCTTGATCCAGTCCTTCGATACGAGATATGCAATACTTGACCGATCCATACTACTCACCCGTCCAGATCGTGTACCCGCTGGACATGGACAGCTGTGCCTTCTGCTCGTCATAAGAGCGCTTTAAGCGTTCGTATTCGTCCGGCTCGCCGTCGTGGAGTTTGCAGAATGTGATATATGCAAGCCTGATCATCGGATCGGTGATGATTGCGTTCGTGCCGTTCACACCTGCAATCCCCAGATCGGCCATGCATGTC
>Ga0326513_10000696_pt1 | contig 28715 bp, 26 predicted proteins | sample 2_2465_0518_D_FD_203654 | JGI IMG/M metagenome (GOLD analysis project Ga0326513, IMG submission 203654) | Bovine rumen microbial communities from UC Davis, California, United States - 2_2465_0518 | ecosystem: Host-associated > Mammals > Digestive system > Stomach > Rumen | place: USA...
AAAAAAACATGAGCATGATGTATAAATCACATCATAATATCAGATTTATTATATTTGCATTGATAATATGCTGTCTGGGCAGTTGCTCTGCTCCAGACAACGTTGCTTATTTCCAAAATGCAGAAGCTATACGCGGCATGACACTGCAAAGCGAAAAGCCATTGCGTCTGCAACCTAAAGACAAAATTAACATTTTGGTAAGTAGCTCTGACCCCATGCTGGTCAGTCAATTTAACTTAACTGCATCCACCACCAGTATGCGTTCCCTTGGTTCCAACACCACTCCGCAAACACTGGCAGGAAATTCATCGGTAAGCGGAGCAGCGCAACTGTTGGCATATACAGTAGATGAACAAGGTGATATTAGTTTTCCTGTTTTAGGAAAGGTAGCTGTAGCTGGCAAAACACGTCAAGAAGTTGCCAGTTATCTGAGTCGCAGACTTATAGAACGTGACTTGGTGAGAGACCCAATAGTTACTGTGGAATACGTAAACCTGAGTATTAACGTTTTAGGCGAGGTGAACCGCCCTGGGCGCATAAACCTTTTGAAAGACAACTACTCGATTATTGATGCTATTACCGATGCTGGCGATTTGACCATCAATGGACAACGCGAGAATGTCATGGTGATGCGCGAAGAGGATGGTGAAGACCAAACCTATATTATTAATCTGTGCGACCGTCAGGAACTGCTAAGTTCCCCAGCTTTCTACCTACAGCAAAACGATATTGTCTACGTGACTCCTAACCCAAAGAAACAAAGGGAATCAAGAACAGCAGGCAACACCTTTAACCAACCAGCTATTTGGGTTTCGTTGGTTTCATTGGTCAGTACTTTAACTGCGTTGTGGCTGAAATAAACTGATAATTAATGAGTAAAAACGGAGACAGCTTTTTCTCGATTGGTGATTTGCTACGCATGTGCGTGGCTCGATGGCGTTGGTTTGTTTCCTCTGTCCTAATAGCTTTGATAATGGCTGTTAACTATTTGCGAACCACACCTTATATATTCACGCGAGAAGCTTCTCTAATCATTAGTGAAGAAAGTTTAGGCAAGAACACTACAGAAAAGAATGGTGGTGATTTCAACAATTTAGGCTTTGTTAATCAGAAAAGCAGCGTTGACAATGTGATGCGTCACATCACTTCACTTGACGTACTCATGGAGGTGGCAAGACGTTTGAATCCTGAAGAGGACGAAGGTGGTATAATGGCAAATGCGTTAGCTATTCAATCACGACTAAGTACAAGCAACAACGGGTTAGGGTCAACTATTATTGACCTGACTTATAAAGACTATTCAACCGAAAAAGCCGAAGAAACATTGTTATTAATTATTCAGATATATAAGGAGAAATGGCTGAAGCATAAGCATCAAGTAACTATCAACACCTCACATTTTATAGATGCACGGCTGAAACTGTTACAACACGATCTGGGTATAGTTGACGATAGCATTGCTGTGTTTAAAAGTCGCTACGGCATTACCGACTTGGAACATGTGGGTAATATCCATTTGCAGCAGCAAAGCCAATCGGACGCAGAAATCATGAAATTGTCAAGCCAAAAGGCAATGGCAGAATTTATTCGTGACCTTCTTAATGACAGTTCGTCTGAACATCAACTATTGTTAGTCAACTCGGGTATTAATAATAGTGGATTGGAAGCTCAAATAACTCTCTATAACAGCTTGTTGATGCAATTCCAAAGCCATTTAGCTTACTCATCAATCCAAAACCCCCTCATCAGGCAGCAAGAAGAAGAACTGAGCAACTTACGAGATAAGATATTGGCCAACATAAAGAGCCACATTCACACCATCGACATTCAACTTAATTCTTATGAAGATTATTATGACGAGGCCACGTCAAAGGTGATATCCAATCCTTCACAAGCTAAGCATTTAGCTACTATTGAGCGCGAAAGGAAAGTGAAAGAAAGCCTCTATATGTTCTTGTTGCAAAAAAAGGAGGAGAATGAAATAAGCATCACCTACACGGCATCAAACGTCCAAGTTATTGACCCTCCCCATGGAAGTGGAAAGGCCACCTCACCAAAACGATTCCAAGTCCTTTTTGCGGCAGTGTTCTTAGGGCTATTGATTCCCATCACCGTTATTTTTCTTCGCACTTCCTTGGATGAAAGTGTTCGTGACCGCTTTGACGTCGAGCGCAACTGTGACATTCCTTTCTTAGGAGAAGTGCCCTACTCTGGTCGCGAGCATAGCTTAGAGAGCTTGCTGATGCCGTTGGGGATTGGTCGCAAAGCCAAGTCAAGTGGCATTGTCGTTGGCAAAGGCATGCTCAACGCCTCAAACGAGGCATTCCGAGTCCTTCGAAATAATATGGATGCCAGTTTCGCCAGTAAATTCCTAATCGAGGGAGGCAAGTCGTATCTAATCAAATCTACTCAAATAGAAGTCGGCAAGACTTTTGTAGCTATGAATTTAGCTCTGGTTAGGGCAATTGGTGGAGAACGTGTATTATTCATCGACGGTGACCTCCGTCAGGCTTCTGCCTCACGATTATGGCGTGCCCCTTTAATAGGGTTAGCTGACTTGCTCAATGGAGATGAAGATGATTACCGCAAACTGCTGTTTCAGCCTGAAGGTTATCCTATGCTAGATGTACTGCCCACAGGAGCCTTACCCACCAACCCAACTGAATTGTTGAAAAGCCCCTTGCTTGATCAACTTCTCCTTACTGCCAAGGAACAATATGACTGTATCATCATTGACAGTTCTACATCTGGCATGTTGGCAGATGCCGATATTATTGAACGTGCTGTCGATTGTACGATGTTTGTTATCCGTGCAGGTCGCTTCAATCGTAATCGATTAAAAGAAATCAGCTCAAATCAAGCAACCAACAGTGATAGCAAACTACAGTATATCATTCTGAACGGAGTAAGTATAGATGCTCGCTATGGGTATGCCTACCTACACAAGTACGAGCGAAGTGAAAAAGATAAGAAAACGGTTGATATTGGTAGATCAACTATGTTATGGAATAAGATAATATTTAAGAAAAACCATAAAAAAACATAGAAAATGTATACAGTTCATCCATCCAGCTACATTGATGAAGATGTCAAGATTGGCGAAGGAACCAAAATCTGGCATTTCTGTCACATTCAACGTGGTGCCATAATTGGCGAAAATTGTTCTTTTGGCCAAAATGTCAACATTGGCAACAATGTTAAGATAGGCAATGGCGTGCGTATTCAGAACAACGTATCCGTCTATGAGGGAGTTGAACTTGAGGACAACGTCTTCTGTGGTCCCTCATGCGTATTTACAAATGTATTGGTGCCTCGTGCCCATTTCCCAGTACACGGACAATACAAGAAGACCCTTATCAAAGAAGGAGCCTCACTCGGTGCCAATTGCACTATCGTCTGTGGTCACACCGTTGGACGAGGGGCTATGATTGCCGCCGGTGCTGTGGTCACTCACGACGTACCGGACTTTGCTCTGATGGCAGGTGTACCTGCCCGTCAGATTGGCACAGTCAACGAACAGGGAGAAATTATCAGCAAAATGTAGTCATTAACTTCAAACCTTATAATCAATATGCAATTCAGAGATTTAGGAAAACAATATCAGGTCCTGAAAGCTGACATTGACAAGGCAATGATCACTGTGGCAGCAAATAGCCATTATATCATGGGACCTCAAATGAAGGAACTTGAACAAGAGTTAGCCACCTATACTGGAGTGAAGCATTGCCTCACTTGTGCTAACGGCACCGATGCTCTCACCCTTGCACTAAAGGCATGGGGGATTGGGAATGGTGATGCTGTGTTTGTTCCAGATTTTACCTTTTTTGCTTCAGCCGAAGTAGTGGCTTTGGAAGGTGCCACTCCAGTGTTTGTCGATGTTGATGATACCACTTACAATATTGATGCCAATAGTCTGGAGAAAGCGATTCAAAGAACATTAGCCGAAGGTAAATTAAAGCCCAGGGTGATTGTTGCCGTTGACTTGTTTGGACTTCCTGCAAATTATCCACTGGTCAGAGCAATTGCCAACAAATACAACTTACTAATACTGGAAGATGGTGCCCAGGGATTCGGTGGTAGCATAACCAATTTTGGTGAAAGCTCTACGTCAGTCCGTAAAGCCTGTTCGTTTGGCGATATCAGCACCACTTCTTTTTTCCCTGCCAAGCCGTTAGGATGCTATGGCGATGGCGGTGCCGTGTTTACCAACAATGACGAGTGGGCACAGTTGATGAATTCTTATCGTGTGCACGGCAAAGGCACAGACAAATATGACAACGTGCGTATTGGCATGAACTCACGTCTCGACACTATTCAGGCAGCAATTCTTCAGGTGAAATTGCATGTTTTCGACGAAGAGGTTGTACGTGTGAATAAGGCCGCTCAACAGTATACGCAACTACTAAAAGACAAAGTTAAGACTCCCATTATTCCCGAAGGCTTCGGTTCCAGTTGGGCACAATACACAATTCAGTTGCCTAATGAGACAAAGCGCAACCAGCTCCAAGCAGCCCTGAAAGAGGCCGGCATCCCCTCAATGGTCTACTACCCCAAACCCATGCACTCTCAGACTGCCTTTAACAATGTTCAATCAGATTGCGAAAACTACGTGTCTAATCGTCTCTGCGCTACTGTGCTTTCGCTTCCCATGCATCCCTATATAGAATCATCCGAAATCGAACACATCTGCTCCGTCCTTATCGCCTCTCTATAACTGTTGACGTTGCTGTTCTGTTCTTATGAAAGTTAGCATCAAAGACAAACTCAATCACATACCCCATCTTAATGACTTCCTTGACCAATGGAATCATGAGATGAAAGTAGGCGATCAATTGGAGTGTGTAGCATTCACATCCCACCAAGAGTATGATGAAATCAAGAAAAAGTATCCTTTTGGAGTAGGATATATCTTTATCGTCTTGGAATACATCTGGCACACCATGTTTCCAAAGATAAAGATAACCCGTAAATTCTATTTTTATTTGACAGGAGACCGACATCGTACATACAGCCATACCGAGGTATTAGGCAGAATATGTAGAGCGGGTTTTAAGATAGTGCATGAAGAAAACCTACAAGGACAACTGCATGTATTGGCGGAAAAGAAAACCGAGCCCTTAGAGAGAAACGACTCTTGTGTATCGCCTATTTTACGAATCAAACGAGTCGGCAAAGATGGAAGAAGGTTTGAAGTATATAAATTCCGCACGATGCACAGCTATTCCCAGTATCTGCAGGATTATGTGTACGAAATGAATCATTTGAATGCCAATGGTAAGTTGGCTCATGATTTCCGCATCAACATCTGGGGCAAGATCCTTCGCCCCATTTGGCTTGACGAACTTCCCATGTTGTGGAATGTAGTTCAAGGCGACATGAAGTGGGTTGGGGTGCGACCACTGACGGAACATTTCTTCTCGCTTTACACAAAAGACATGCAAAACCTTCGTACCAAGGTCAGACCAGGTATGCTGCCACCATTTTATTATGAAAAGGAAACGCCCAAGGGACTTGATGAAATTCAGGCATCAGAACGCCGATACATTGAGTCCTATTTGGAGCACCCCTTTTCTACTGACTGGCGATATTTCTGGGGTACACTTTATAACATCCTCATCAAGATGAAACGTAGTAAGTAAAACGTACATGATGAAAGTTAGCATTATCATTCCTGTATACAATGTAATTCCTTATCTGGAACGTTGCGTCCTGTCGGTACTGAGCCAGACTTACAGGGACTTTGAAATGATTCTCGTCGATGACGGAAGTACTGATGAAAGTGGAATCATGTGCGATGAGTTGGCAACCCGTGATGAACGCATCCGAGTAATCCATCAAGAAAACAAAGGACTATCTGGAGCCCGCAACACTGGTATTGACAATGCTAAAGGCGAATATGTAATTTTCATCGACTCCGATGACTATTGGCTACTTGAGAATGGCTTACAAACTCTCGTAGACAATTGTTCCCCTCAGACCGATATGGTGGTCTTCAAGTACGTAGATTTCTGGAAAGGCGGACGTATGACAGACAGTCCCAGCTATAACCTGGATGTCATCTCCCAAATTCCTAATGCACAAGAGTTGTTTGCTTACCTTGTTAAGACTCAGCAACTAAATTTGACAGCTTGGCTCTTTATGGTACGCCGTCAGATTCTTTTAGACCATCACGTTTATTTCCCGTTACGTTTGATTGGCGAAGATTTCTATTGGCATTGTGAACTTTGGCAGCATTTACATACTGTAAAGATGCTCAACCTCAATCTTTACGGATATTTCCATCGGCAAGGTAGCATGACCACACGCAAGAATCTTTTAGCGCCATATATCGATTATGACAAGGTATTCATCTATTGGAAGGACAGATGCCGTCAAGGGTGTGTCAATGCAGATGCAATCTTGGCCTGCCTTGCCAACATCTGGGTGAACAGGGGATATCGCTACTTTGAGTTGACTGCAAAAGATAAACCAACTGCGCTCAAAATCCTGCGCAGTCATACAGACTTGCTCGATTATGCATCTACACCAAAGACCAAGATCATTGCAAGGCTTGTGCATTTGTTTGGAGTGAGAGCTACAACTATTTTACTTGGAGTGTATTGCCGAGTTAGGCTCTTTGTAAAGAGACAAACGATATAAGAATAATACCGAATCTTAATACATGTTTAAACAATGAGAATATTAATAGTTGCCAACCATAATAAAGGTAAATATAGTACTTTTGTAACAGAACAGGTAGAATCCACAAAAAAATTCGGGGTTGTAGCAGAGTATTTCGGTGTGCATGGGAAGGGTGTTTCTGGCTATCTTTCCAACCTTCCGGCCCTTAGAGCGAAAATAAAGGAATTTCACCCTGACTTGATACATGCTCACTATGGGTTATGCGGATTATTAGCCAATCTACAACGTATGGTGCCTGTAGTGACTACATACCATGGCAGCGATATACATTCAAAAGGAAAGAACTTGTTTTACTCCAGTGTTTCAATACGGCTATCGGCGCTTAACATTTTCGTTTCTAATAGACTGCTGATTCAATCGGGTTACCATGGTAAAAAAAAGTGCGTCATCCCCTGTGGTGTAGACACCAAAATATTTTATCCTATTGCGCAAGAAGAGGCTCGTAAACAACTCGGATGGGAACTTGACAAGAAATACGTACTATTTGCAGGGGCTTTTGACAATGAAGTGAAAAATAGCGGTTTGGCCAAAGCTGCTACTGCTCTTGTAGATGGAGCTGAGCTGATGGAATTGCGTGGATACACTCGCGACCAAGTATGTCTGGCTATGAATGCAGCCAATTGTTTGTTGCTGACATCCCATCGGGAAGGTTCTCCATTAGTAGTAAAAGAGGCTATGGCCTGTGGAACTCCAGTCGTATCCGTCGATGTGGGGGATGTGATAAGTATTACAAAGGGAGCAGAAGGGTGCTATATTGCTTCACGCGATGCCCATGACGTTGCAGAATGCTTACAAAAAGCATTGGCATTCCAAGGTAAGACAGATGGCATGCAACAAATTTTCATCAAAAAGTTCAACAAAGAGCAGATTGCCGAACAAGTTGTGGAAGCATACCAAAAACTCCTAAAATAAGCAAGAGCGGTGCTTTTTAAGCTTCACACCCACATTTTCATTGTGGGAATATTGGCCTTCGGCATCATGGCTTCAATGGTCATGGAAAGAGCCATGAGCATCATGACGCTCGGTGCTTTTTTTGCATTCATCACTCAACAGGGACTGGTACTTTTCTTTTCTCAAGATAATCACACAGACTATTCTGAGAAAACCTTATTTTATACAGTCCTCATTTATATCTCTCTTCTTGCTGTCGTTCTCATGTTGATTTCCCTTTATTATGAAGGTGATACATTTATGTTTAGCAAGACCGACGCCATGTTATATTTCGATGCCTGCATGAAAAAAATAGACATGGGGTTAATAAAAGGCTTTGCTATAATGATGAAAAACGGATCTTTTGATGACTGGGGGGCAGTGGTTTTTGACACATTTGTGATGTATATTATACCATCTAAATATTTTTTAAATACAATATATACTTTCTTTGGGGCAATTTCCGCAGTTTTCCTATATAAGATAGGAAAAAACTTCATGCCAGACTCATACGCTTTTTTAGCATCCTTAGGATATGCGACTTCTTCATATATGGTTTTTTTCAACTGTACATTTCTTAAAGAACCGTTGTTTATCTTTATTGTCATTAGTGCATACTACAACCTGTACAATGCTATTAGCAGACAATCAGCGTGGTCTTTATTCTGTGCAGGATTTTGTTTGCTATTGGGAGTCTTTTTTCGTCCTGCTGTTGTTGCCTTTATCGCTATGTCAATCTTCACATATTACGGCATCACTGAATGGGGTAAGGCAATTTCATTGTTTCTTATCGGAATTGTATTAGTTATTTTAGTTGTATCCTTTTCGTTTATGCAAAGTGCTGCTGATGCCTATACTGCTGGAGGTGATGTCGATGCCATCTTTGCAAATAATAATTCAGGGAGTTATTCTTCTACATTCAATTATTTCGTTAGTTATTATTCTGCTTTCTTCGGGCCATTCCCAACCCTGTTCTCAAAATCAGAAGAGCCGTCAAGGCTAATATTCTACGGAGCAGGCTTAATGTATAAACTATTCTTGATTATCCCCTTTTGGATTGGTATATTCTATTCCATAAAAAAAAAGAACATTGCCATGATTCCTTTGGCTATGTTCACATTGCTTGAAATGGCTTCAACTGGATATATATATGCAAGTTTGGAACTGCGTAAAGTATTATTGCACATACCGCTTACGTATATTATCGCTTTTTATGGCTTATTCCAGTTGTTTCAATCAGTTAAAATTCCGTTTGCTGTTGAAATGTCAAGTTTCCTTATTATAGTAGGTATGTTGATGTTATGGAATGTTAGGTGAAGTCATTGAACGTTTGAATAATAGAAATAATTGTTATGAAAATCGCCATTTTTTTAGGACATCCTGCACAATTCCATCTGTTTAAGCACATGGCCAAGAATCTGAGGGACAAGGGACACAAAGTCGAGTTCCTTGTCAAGCGGAAAGACATTCTGGAAAAGCTTGTGAAGGATTCTGGTTTTGACTATACAATTGTTAGAAAGCAAGAAAGACAATCTTCAGACACGTTGACCATGATATGTGTCGTACTAAAAACTGCTTTCAACATGTTATGGTACATGTTAACTAGGCGGCCAAAGATAATTATCGGTACCTATGGATCCATTTTCGCAAAAATGGTGCCCATAAAATTCATTGTCTGTAACGAAGACGATGCATCTGTTGTTCCCAAATTCGCAAAATTAGCTTATCCAAATGCATCAGTCATTCTTACACCTGTTTCTTGCGATTGTGGACAATGGAATGATAAAGCTATAAAGTATGCAGGATTCCAGAAACTTGCCTATCTTCATCCAAATGTGTTTACTCCTGATAAATCTATAGTAGAGAAGTATTTTGGGAAGGGGTATAAGCCATACGTCCTTATGCGTTTTGCAAAATTGAATGCCCATCATGATGATGGCATCACTGGTATGACCGACCAATTAGCAGAGACAGTCATAGAGCGACTGAGTACAAAATACAACGTATACATTTCTTCAGAACGACCTCTCACAGCTTCCCTCGAAAAGTATCGGTTACACATCAATCTTTATGACATACATCATCTGATGGCATTTGCTGACTTATTTGTTGGGGACAGTCAGAGCATGTCTGTAGAATCAGCTTTGTTAGGCATCCCCAACATCCGATTTAACAGTTTTGCTGGACGAATTGGCGTTCTGAAGGAATTGGAGGAAAAATACCATCTGACTATTGGCATATCTTCAGATAAGCCAGATGTTCTTCTTGAGACCATAGACAATTTTATCAGAACCCCTGAAATACTTGACCAGTATAAAAATAATCGTCAAAAGTTACTCCAAGATAAAATAGACGTTACTCAATTCCTAACATGGTTTGTTGATAATTATCCTGAAAGTTCGCAGATCATGAAAGATAATCCCGATTATCAATATCGATTTAGATGAGAATACGCCTATTACCAACCGACAACTCTATTCATTATCCATAATAACAAATTTAAACGAATATGAAAACATTAGATGAATTTGTAGCTCTTTTTGCAGAGCAGTTTGACGAAACCGACCCTCAGGAAATCACTGCAGACAAGCAATTCCGTGACCTTGATGAATGGTCAAGTTTAATTGGACTAAGCGTTATTGCTATGATCGATGAGGAGTTTGACGTGACTCTCCGTGGTGAGGACATGCGTAAAGCAAACACTCCTGCCGAATTGTATGAAATAGTAAAGAGCAAAATGTAAGTTATGGTTAAGAATCCCCTTTCTATTGAGGGAAAGACCATTGTCATTACAGGTGGAGCTTCCGGCATTGGTCGCCAATGCGCCATTGACTTCTCCAATGCCGGAGCCAATCTTGTCCTCCTGGACATAAATGAGGAGCAACTGGAGATTACGAAAGGTTTATGCAATCCTGACGTAAGATGCAGTTGCTATAGTTGTGACCTTACCGATGCTAACGGGATGGGGACTATTGTGAGCCAAGTCGTGGCAGAAAACGGTCTTATCAATGGTATGCTCCACTGCGCAGGCATTGAGAAGACCCTCCCCTATAACAAATTATCGGCAAATGACTACGACCGCATTTACTCGGTGAATGTCGTTGGAGCCATGAACCTTCTGAAGTATCTAACCAAGAAGAACAACAGGGCAGAGAATGCCAAGTATGTTCTGATTGCTTCTATCACTGCTGTAGTCGGCCGTCCTGGAGTGGCGGCATACGCAGCCTCAAAAGGTGCCATTGTATCAGTTGTAAAGACTTTGGCACTTGAAATGGCATCAAAGGGGATGACCATCAACTGCATTTCACCGGGAACCATATTGACTCCTCTGATGCAGAACATGATGGAATCCCTGACGGAAGAACAGCAGGCTGAGCGCAAGGCCGGTTTTCCTCTGGGACTCGGCCATCCCAGCGATATCGCAAATACCGCCATGTTCCTCCTCTCCGACGGTGCCCGATGGATTACAGGACAGAATATTGTAGTGGACGGAGGCTATACATCAAGATAGACTTATGACGAATTACAACCCATTCACACTCGAAGGCAAGACAATACTTGTCACTGGTGCATCCTCTGGCATAGGCAGGTCTGCAGCCATAGAATGCTCCAAGGCTGGAGCCAAGGTAATATTGACCGCCCGTAATGAAGAACGGCTAAGAGAGACGTTCAGCCTGCTGGCTGACGTAGAAAACCAGCCTGCTTGGATAACGGCTGACATGCAAAGAGATGAAGACATCCTTTCTTTGGTGGAACAATTGCCCACATTGGATGGTGTCATCTGTAACGCCGGTGTCTCCATCAACGTGCCTATTGCTTTTATTGACCGGGAGAAGCTACAGCAGGTGTTGAATGTGAATACGATAGCCCCCATTCTGCTGACCCGTCAGCTAGTCAAGAAGAAGAAAGTCCGTAAGGGAGGCTCTATCGTTTTTACATCGTCTATTTCTGGCAATAACACCGTGACCGTGGCACATGAGATGTATTCTGCGTCGAAGACTGCTATTACCGGCTTCATGCGCAACGCAGCATTGGACTTGGCCGCCAAGGGTATACGTTGTAATGCCGTCCATCCTGGCATGATTAACACCCCTATGGTTCATAGTGGGAAATATAGCGAGGAACAACTGCAGAAAGACATGGACAACTATCCCCTGCACAGGTTTGGGGAGCCTGAAGAGGTTGCCTATGCAATGATTTATCTATTATCCGATGCCGCAGCATGGGTGACCGGCCATTCGCTGGTTATTGACGGCGGGCTCACTTTAAAATAGTATCACAATGGCTTTTTTCAAATTCAAGAACATCAAGATTAGTTGTGTGTCAAGTGCCGTGCCGACACAAATAGTGACTGGAGAGGATTTCCATGAGCGATTCGGAGAAGAGGCCGTACGGAAGTTCCAGGAGTCGACAGGTGTCAAGCAGTTCCGTAAGACGAAAGATCACCAGACGGCATCTGACCTCTGCTATGCTGCAGCTGAGAATATTATCAAGGAGAAAGAGGTGTGCCGCGATGAGATCGGTGCATTGATATTCATAGCCCACAGCACTGACTATCGCCGTCCCGCAACAGCCTGTGTGCTTCACAAGCGGCTTGGCCTGGGAAAGGACTGTGTGGCGTTTGACGTCAGCCTTGGTTGTTCCGCATTTGTATACGGCTTAAACGTTGTTTGCTCAATGATGCAGAATTCAGACATCAACAAGGCCTTGCTGCTTTGCGGTGAGTCGTTGACCAAGATGACTAACCCACAGGACAAATCAGTAGCTATGCTATTTGGTGACGGCGGTAGTGCGATCCTGCTGGAAAAGACAGAAGAAGAAGCTGAGATTGCAGGTATCCTAAAGACTGACGGCACAGGTTACAAGGCAATCATCGCTCCTGCTGGAGGCTTCCGTAACCTTAATGCAACCACGGAAGATTTCGTTTGGCCAGACGGAAACACCCGTACACTGTATAACACCACTATGCAAGGTGAGGATGTATTTGCATTCACCATCTCAGCCGTTCCACGCACAGTGAAGGAGTTCTTCGAGAAGACAGGTACGACAGTGGATGACTATGACTGTCTCGCATTCCATCAGGCAAACAAGTTTATTAGCCAGATGCTCTGCAAGAAGCTGAAGGTATCACCAGACAAGATGCCATTGTGCCTTGACCGCTATGGTAATCCCTCGGCACCGGCAATTCCCATGGTGATGTGTGATGCCTATGGCGGAAGCGATGAAGACAAAGAGGTGAATTTCCTGATGTGCGGTTTCGGTGTTGGCCTGTCATGGGGCGTTTGCTCAGCCAAGGTAAATCAGAAAGACATCCTTCCGATGATTGAAACGGATGAAGTCTACTATGAGGGAATCATCAACAGTCCAGAGGACTTTTTTAAAGAAGAATAGTAATGAAGGAACAGAATCCCATAAAGAAATTCCGTGGCTTGGAAATAGCCATGGAGAACATCCGGATGGAAGAGCAGCTGCTGCCAGAAGGATATAATGCCGAAGACTTGCCATACAAGCCTTTACAATATTTCAAGCAATATGGCTTCAAGGTGAGCAGTGCCTTCCCTGAGATCTATTACCGCTGCAATGGCATCAAGGATGACAGATACATCCCCGCAAGTCTCTATTTCTATTACATCAGTCCCTATCTTGTCAACATGAACCTGTCAATGGCATACGTTGACAAGAACATGTACTTCCGTCATTTCCCTGACGTAAGACAGCCAAAGACTATCTTTCATAATATGAGCGGAAGATTCTATACTTCCGATATGGAAGAAGTGACGTTTGAAGAAGCAGTAGGGACATTGCGTGGCAAGGATCGCTTTATCGTGAAGCCCTCAATAGAATCAGGTCGCGGAAGAGACGTGAAAATGGTGACTGATGGGAATTTAGTGGAAAGTACGCTGAAGGAGTACGAGTCCAACTATATCATGCAGGAAGTCGTGACCCAGCATCCCGAGATGGCAAAGCTGAACCCCACCTCTCTCAACACCTGCCGACTATACACATATCGCCGTGTAGGTACAAGTGAGTACATCCTGCTTGGAGGGGCTGTCAGGTTTGGTGGCAAAGGAGCATTCAGAGACAATGCCTGTACAGGAGGCGGATTCTGCAAGATAGACAACGATGGGTGTATTGCTGACGAAATACACAATTACAGGCGTTTCGGATGGGGATCACTGAAAGCAGAAAAAGGGCTTGAGAGACTCTTCGTGCCCAATTACGACAAAGTAATTGAAACTGCAATTAGGCTGCACAAGACCATTCCTTATATGGACCTAATAGGCTGGGACATCGCCGTTGACAGAGATGGCGAACCTGTCCTTATCGAACTGAACCAGTATCCCGACTGCGAGTTTATTCAGATATTCAAAGGCCCGATGTTTGGGGACTATACCGATGAGTTGCTTGAAAGGATATCAAAACATCATATAGAAGCCGTTACCGTTTACAAGCGTTCTTTTGAGAACGGACCTAAGCAGTACGAGTACAATTTCGAGGTAGGAAAGGCCTATAGTATATGAAAGACGGACTCTTGAAAATCAGTTTCGGCGGTGATTTGATGTGCTTACAGGCACAGAATGAAGCCGTTATGCGGAAGTATGGCAGATATGATTATACTGAGGCATTGTCAGGATTGAAGTCCCTCTTTGATGAAAGCGACTATGTGGTGGCCAACCTCGAAACCCCACTCAGCGAGGCAAAACTCAGCTCTGAACAAATCTGTTTCAATACACCCGCCACATTTGCAGAAGCCATTAAAGAGTCTGGGGTCAACTTCTTGCAGACCTGTAACAACCACTGCCTTGACCGTGGGGTAGAGGGTTTGATCCAGACGTTAGATGCGCTTGATAAATACGAATTGGACCATAGTGGTACTTACCGTAGTCAAGCGGAAAGTGACAAAGTATTTTGCCAGAGAATTTGTGGAGTAAAGGTGGCTTTTGTGTGCTGTACCTTTGGAACCAACTCGGAACATAATGGGCAGTTATTATCTTCTGACGAGATATGGCGTGTTGATTTGTTGAAAAAGCAAAACAAACTATCGCGAGTCGCAAGCAGAGTCACAGATGCTCCCATTATTACCAGTATGATTCCAGACAATGTGAGTATTGCAGCCATTAAAAACTCCGCAAACGTACCATACGTGGAAAGGATACGCGAAAAGATAGAACAAGCAAAAAGGGAAGCAGACATCGTAATACTATTACCACATATTGGTGGCCAATACAACCCTGCACCAGGAGCATGGTCAAAGTGGACTGTGGACTGGATGAGCCGATTGAATCCAGATGTCATCGTGGCCGGCCATCCTCACGTTCCTTTGCGTACTGAAAAAGTGAACGGAGTTTTTACGGCTTGGAGCCTTGGTAATCTTAGTTTTACACCTGGAGTTGGATACTATCTACCTAACGTGTTGGCAGACTATGGAGTGATACTCCACACATGGTGGGATGTGACAACCATGAAACTTGCAAATGTTAGCTTCAACTTAATCAAAAATGTTGTTGGAGAAGATGGAATTGCACGAGTGCGACCTGTTTATGAACTGTGGCAAGAATGTACGAATGCCATAGAAAAGGATTGTCTCGCAATAGAGAATGAGGCATTAGTGAACCGTCTGAGAGGAGAATGCAAGAATGTTGAAATGAAAGAGGAATACAATATTGCCATTTGACAAACTATTGAGAATCTTTCACCTCAAATCAACAGATGGATTGATATCAAGTAATAATGTAGACAAACGTATTTTTTTATTTAAAACATGTCACAATATAATATTCCCGAACCTTTTGCCATACCATTTTTCGACCATGGCGATACGTTAGCAGAAACTATTAGGAATTCCAGCAACAGGAGGAAGATGTCACCCTTCTATTTTGCTTATAGGAAGATACGCAACATTATACTCTATCGGTTAGCTTTCTTTTGCCCACTCAATTCATGGAGAATTAAGATGCATCGTTGGCGTGGGGTGCATATTGGCAAGCATTGTCATGTGGCACAACAATGCAGTATTGACAACGCTTATCCAGAATTGGTTTACTTAGAAGACCATGCAGGGATAAACCAAGGCACAACTATTATCGCCCATACCAACTCCGTAGAAAGTTTTGCAGACATCGTACCCAACATAGCTGCTCCTGTTGTAGTGCGTCAACATGCACTTTGTGCTATCAATACGATTCTCTTACCTGGTGCAGACATTGGAGAATACAGTATTATTACAGCTGGTTCTGTTGTCAACCACAAGATTCCGCCTTATAGCTTGGTGCAAGGTAATCCTGCAAAGGTGATACACAATATTGAAAGGATTGTTAAGCGCAATTTACGTAATATGGAAAAGAGGGAACAAGCCCAACAAACAGATCAGAATTCATAAATCAACAACAAAAACAAATAATCAACAAGTTATGGAAATAAACGAATTTATTAAGATGTTCTCATTGCAATTTGATGAGACTGACGAGAGTGAAATCAAGGCCGAAACAGAATTTCGCCAATTAGACGAGTGGTCTTCGCTGATAGGCTTAGCAGTAATGACAAGCATTAGGAAGAAATGCGGTGTGGAATTAGACATAAATGATTTCAAATCGGTTTCAACAGTCTCTGAACTTTTCGAGCTTGTAAATTCAAAGCAGAAGTCATAATTACTGTGTATGTACAATCCCTTTACTTTAGAAGGAAAGACGATTTTAGTGACTGGAGCTTCCGCAGGGATAGGACGCGAGATAGCCATTGATTGCTCTAAGATGGGGGCATGCATCTATGCAGTAGGAAGAAATGCAGAGAGATTGAATGAAACCATTAGTCAAATGGATGGGATAGACCACAAATCCCTGGTGTGTGACTTAACATCACGTCAAGATGTTAATGCATTAGTATCGGAATTACCCAAATTAGATGGTGTAGTACATTGTGCAGGTATTGGACAACGTATTCCCTGCATGCTACTTGACGAGACTGACATTGATGAAGTGATGGACATCAATTTTAAGGCACCAGTCCTACTGCAAACTGAAATAATGGCACAAAAGAAGCTCAACAAAGGAGCGTCCATTGTAATAATTTCCTCCATAGCATCCTGGTCTCCTACTATTGGAAATTCAATCTATAGCGCATCTAAAGGAGCTCTTATTTCCTATGCAAAGTGTCTTGGCCTGGAGTTGGCTCCCAAACAGATACGGGTCAATTGTATTAGTCCTGCAATGGTATGGACAGACTTAGCCAAGAAGGATGGAATCAACGAAGAAACGCTGAAAGCTGACGAAGAGCGGTATCCATTGAAACGTTATGGTCGTCCTGCAGACATTGCCCATCTTGCAATCTATTTGCTTTCAGACGCATCGACATGGATGACAAACTCGAATATTGAAATCACTGGAGGAGGAAAACTTAGTTAAAAATGGCTTATATTAAGGCAATATCGTATTATCTACCTGAGAAAATTGTTACAAACGAACAATTAGTTGAGGAGTTTCCAGAATGGAGTATTGAAAAGATTGCCAAAAAGGTTGGCATCAATCAGAGACATATTTCATCTGAAGAAGAGACAGCTGGTGACATGGCCTATATGGCCGCAGAAAAGCTGTTTAGGGAGCACTATCTTGAAAAAGAAGACATTGATTTTGTACTACTATGCACGCAAAGTCCAGACTATTTTCTTCCAAGCACATCATGCATTATTCAAAATCGTTTAGGACTTCCCATGAAGTGTGGCGCATTCGACTTTAATCTTGGATGTTCAGGCTATGAATATGGATTGGCAGTAGCAAAAGGACTGGTTGACAGTTGTATTGCAAAGAATGTTTTGCTTTTAACAGCAGAGACTTATAACAAGCATATTCATCCTAAAGATAAAGGCAACAGAACCATATTCGGAGATGCAGCCTCTGCAACATTAGTATCTCTTGATGGCTTCGCCGAAATTGGTGAGTTCGTTCTTGGTACTGATGGTAGCGGTTATGACAAACTAATTGTTCGCAAGGGAGGCCTTCGCCACCAACAGCCATTGAATGACCTGAGTTTCAACAGTGAAGGCAATCCCATATCAAGTGATTACCTCTATATGGACGGAAGGGCTATTTTTGACTTCACTTCTGATGTGGTGCCGATAATGGTTGATGACTTACTAATGAAGAGTGGCCTTAGTATGGATGATATAAACCTATTTGTATTCCATCAAGCTAACAAATATATGATAGATTATTTGCGTAAGATGATGGAAATAGACAAAGAAAGGTTTTACGTCTTCATGGAGAACGTAGGTAACACCGTCTCTTCTACCATTCCTATTGCGTTGTATGAGGCACAGAAAGAAGATAGACTTCACGGCAATATTCTCCTTGCGGGATTTGGCGTCGGCCTATCATACGGATCCACTATATTGAAATGCAAATAACAATTTGACAATGATAAAAGGTATTGCATGCATGACAAACGACGTAGAGACAACGTCGATTGTAAATGGTGGGCTCCGCGATGAAACAGGAGTCAAGGTATGGAAAGAAGGGCTACCCATGCTCTTAGACCTATACGACAAATATGGAGTGAAAGCAACGTTTTTCTATATTGCCAATTTCGCCAAGCAACATCCAGATATTATCAAAATAGTTCAAAGACGTGGTCATGAGATTGCTTGTCATGGATTGACGCATCAACACGACAAAGCCTTTGACGTGATGCCTTATAACGAACAGTTGGAGCATCTATCTACTGCAAAGATGATTTTAGAAGACATTGCCGGTGAAGAAGTAGTGTCTTTTCGTGCCCCCGCTTTGCGTGTGAACTTTGACACCCCAAAGGCCTTGATAGAAGCTGGATTCAAGTACGACAGCTCAGTGGCACCTCAGCGAATGGATATGTTCATGTCATTAGGAAGTAAGAACAAGTTACAGTGGTTTGGAGCGCCAAGGACTCCCTACAAGGCAAATCCCACCAATCTCGCAAGAAAAGGAGATTCTGAAATAACGGAAGTACCTGTCTCATCCTTTGTAGTTCCATACATAGGAACGTTCATGCGCATCTCTCCATTCATTAATAGTCTGACAAGAAGACTACTATTTTTGGAAACAAATCACACGAACAAGCCCATTAACTTTCTGATTCATCCTAACGAAGTCATCACAGAAGAAAATTTGCATATTAAAACGCAACGAAGAGCATCCAACTATATCGCCTACCTTCTCTCAGACGTACTGCGGAGAAAACTAAAGCAAAAGAACCTTGGTATAGATGCATTACGCCTTTTTGAGACCGAAGTTAAGTATTGGTCTTGTAAAGGATATTCATTCGATAGGATAAAAGACATTAAAGTATAACGGTAGCATCTCGATGAAACGAGACATCGATTTTGTGACAAAATTCATGATTGACTATGACGTGGTCGTTCCTTTAAGCGTCATAGTAGGAGTGGTTGTTCTTATTTGCGGAACTATCGTCTTTCTATTTTTTCACAAGTCTAATTTGATGGAATTCATTAGAAATGCTTCATGGTGCCTAATAGCTGGTTATGTATTTTTAGCTTTATGTGCCACCATCTTCTTTAGGAAAGAAACACCAGAAATGCGATACTCATTCCAACTTTTCAGGTGCTATTCTTCCATATATTATAAGATGATGGCGGAAAACATCCTCAACATTCTATTCTTTGTACCTATTGGTTTTTTGCTTGGTTTTGCAAAAAGGCATAACAATACGTTACAGATTCTTTCAATAGGCTTTGGACTATCTGTTACCATTGAGATAATACAACTTTTCACCAAGCGTGGAGTTTGTAATATTGACGATGTCTTTCATAATACTATTGGCTGTCTTCTCGGAGTTGGACTCTATCACATTTGTAATTGGATAATTAACAAGTATTGTATTCACATCATCCATGATTAGGATTCTTACAGTAATTGGGGCAAGACCCCAGATAATAAAAGCAGCAGCTATCTCAAGAGCTGTTAGAGAAAAGTTTGCAAACGTAATTGTGGAGAAGATTTTGCATACGGGCCAGCATTATGACCAAAACATGTCACAGGTATTCTTCGGCGAGCTGAACATCCCCAAACCCGACTATAATCTCAATGTGGGATCTGGACGTCATGGAGAACAGACCGCTAAGATGATTGCCGGCATAGAAGAAGTGCTGATGGCCGAACATTTCGATGGATTACTTCTTTATGGAGATACTAATTCGACATTAGCAGGTGCAGTAGCGGCATCGAAGCTTCATGTACCCATTTTTCACGTGGAAGCTGGATTAAGGTCACATAACATGGCTATGCCGGAAGAGGTGAATCGCATTGTCTGTGATCAGCTCTCAAGCATCTTGTTCCCTCCGACAGAGACAGGCTTGGTGAACTTAAAGGAAGAAGGTTTCATGACATCTACTGCTCGCTTCAAAAACGGCAAACAACGGCTAGTGAAAAATTGTGGCGATGTGATGTATGACAATAGTCTATACTTTAGCAAGTTTTCTCAAGATAAATGTAATATTATTGAAAAGCTTGCATTAACCCGTAACGGTTATGTGTTAGCCACAATCCATCGTGATAACAACACCGATGACAAAGAGCGTCTCACTTGCATCTTCCGCGCTTTGCTTGATATTGCAGAACAAAACGACATAGAGATTGTCCTTCCCTTGCACCCAAGGACAAAGAAACTTCTTCCCGTCAACTTGGCGCCATTGGTATATGAGCGGTTACAGACATCAAAGAATGTCAGAATGATTCCCCCCGCATCTTTCTATGAAATGATAGAACTTGAAAGAAATGCCAAATTAGTTATGACCGACAGTGGTGGTGTACAAAAAGAAGCATTTTTCTTTGAACGCCCTTGCGTGATTCTGCGTCCAGAAACGGAGTGGGTGGAAATCGTTCAGCACGGAGCCGGAATTATTACCGATGCAGACTATAATAAAATCATTGAATCCTACTTGCAACTGACAAATAAGACAGTGAAGTTCCCGAAACTATTTGGTGATGGTAAAGCAGCAGAGCACATCTTAGAGACTATCACAAACTATTGATTAACATCACACTGCTTCAAAAATATCATACTAACGACTCCTAAGTATCATATTTACGACTCCTAAGTATCATATTTACGATTCATAAGTATCATACTTATCAGAGAAAAGTGACATACTAACAAATGAAGCTCTACACAGACAGCCTACATAAAATTGCATACTCTACCGACGCATCGGTGTATCGGGAGATTCCCTTTGGCGTAGCCTATCCAGAAACGGAAGACGACGTGCGAGAGTTGATGCAATTGGCGAGAGAAAAAGGCGTGGATCTCATTCCAAGGGCTGGCGGCACGTCGCTTGCAGGGCAGGTCGTAGGCAGTGGTATCGTTGTAGATATTAGTAAACACTGGAACAAAATACTGGAAATCAATGCCGAGGAACGATGGGTAAGAGTACAGCCAGGCGTCGTGAGGGATGATCTGAATATCAGCTTAAAACCATACGGCTTATTTTTCTGTCCTGAAACCTCAACAAGCAACCGCTGCTGCATTGGGGGTATGTTCGGCAACAATTCGTGTGGAACACATTCATTGATCTATGGCAGCACACGTCATCATGTGATTGCGGCTAAAGGTATGCTCACTGATGGTAGCATAGAAGAATTCAAGAATTATTCCATCAAGGACTTAGAAAACAGGTTCGGTGAGAAGTTTTGGAAGAAAGATGTTCATCAGTCATTGATAGAGAAAATCTATTCGCAACTGATTCTGTTTGCTTATGACGAACAGACGGCAAAGCTGATTGTTGAGAACTATCCAGACAAGGAACTAAGAAGAAGAAGTTGCGGTTATGCTATTGATGAAGTAATAGAAACGATTCCCACCATCAATCTTTGTAAGCTACTGGCAGGCAGTGAAGGAACGCTGGCATTTATCACAGAAATCACTTTGAGCCTTGATCCATTACCACCCAAGGAAATTCTGGTGGTATGTGGGCATTGTGACGCCATGGAAAAGAGTTTTGAGGCCAATCTCGTTGCACTCAAACATCATCCCACTGCCGTTGAACTAATGGATGGTGACATTTTGGAATTGAGCAAAGGAAACGCAGAACAACAAAGGAACCGCTTCTTCGTTGATGGTGATCCTGCTGCCTTGCTTATCACCGAAATGAGGGCTGACACACTGGACATCCTGGACAGTATGGCCGATGCATTGGAAAAGGATTTGCTTCAAAGTGGATATATATATAAATGTACACGTGTATATGGCAACGATGTCAGCAAAGTATGGAATCTGCGCAAAGCTGGATTGGGCATACTTAGCAGTATGAAAGGCGATGCCAAGCCAATGGGCGTAATAGAAGATACGGCTGTGGCGGCATACCGCATGCCAGCTTATATGAAAGACTTCCGCAAGATGCTGGACAAACTGGGTGCAAAGTGCGTATTCTATGGGCATATCAGTACTGGAGAACTGCATCTGCGCCCCATCATCAATTTAAAGGCCAAAGAAGGACGGTCTTTGTTCCGTCAGATTGCCCAAGAGACAGCCTTGCTTGTGAAGAAACATCGAGGCAGCATCAGCGGAGAGCACGGCGATGGAAGATTGAGAGGAGAGTTCATCCCCCTGCTTTACGGCAAAGAGACCTACGAACTGATACGTCAAGTGAAACAATGTTGGGACCCCGATGGCTTGCTGAACCGCCACAAGATTGTTGACACACTTCCTATGGACAGCATGCTTCGTTTTGAAGAAGACCAACAGTATGAAATAGAAAAGATAATAGATACTGAGCATACCTATTATAATTGGAAAGCATCTTTCGACGAGTGTGATGCACCAGGGGCGACAGGAGCCAAGTCGCAGACGCATGCTTTGATGTGTACAATAGAGCAATGTAACGGATCTGGCGACTGCCGAAAGTCGAACATCATTGGCGGAACCATGTGTCCTGCCTTTAAAGTGACTGGTGACGAATTAATGACTACCAGAGCCAGGGCAAATGTGCTACGTGAGGAACTGACTCGCGGCAAAGACCTCTCTGCCATAAAGGAAATGCTCGACACTTGCTTGGCTTGTAAAGGATGCAGAGGTGAGTGTCCTTCGAATGTGGATATGACTCGTCTTAGAGCCGAACTGCTACAGCACTATTATGACCAACATGGTACGCCACTACGTACATGGTTAGTTGCAAGGACTGCACAAATGGAAGCTATTGGACAGTATGTTAGACCGCTCTATAACTTTATGGTAACCTGGAAGCCGACATCATCTATCATCAAAAAGACGATAGGCTTTGCAGAAGAGCGACAACTGCCAAAGCTTCAGAAGATGAAGCGATTGGAAACTGGAAGTGGCAGGAAAGTTTGGCTTTTCTTAGATGAGTTTACTCGTAACCACGAACCAGAATTAGCAGAAGCCTTTATGAGGCTGCTTACTTCTTTGGGCTATGCAGTTCACGTTCCCAAGCACAAGGAGAGTGGACGTGCGGCCATCTCAAAAGGTTGTTTGAAACGAGCTAAAAAGATTGCTAATCAGAACGTGCATCTTTTGAAAGACGTGGTGAAGGAAGAAAACCCACTAATAGGTATTGAGCCATCATGCATTTTTTCGTTTCGTGACGAATACCCAGATTTGGTGTCTGCAGAACTGAGAAACGATGCCAAAGAGTTAGGTAGGCATAGCTTGTTGTTTGATGAATTCCTCCTACAAGAGATCAAGGCTGGACGTATAAGTCGCAACAATTTTGAACAAACACCCATTGAGGTGTTCCTTCATGGTCATTGTCATCAAAAAGCTATTGTGGGAGTTGAAGTGATGGCAGAAGTACTGCGCCAGTTGCTAAACGCGAAAGTGAATGTCATTCCCAGTGGATGCTGCGGCATGGCTGGCTCATTTGGTTATGAGAAAGAGCACTTTAAGACATCTTTGGCTATTGGCGAAATGGTTCTATTCCCGAAAGTCAGAGCTGCTACTCGTACGAAGTTCTCTACTAACAAAAAAGAAGTACCGACTTTTGTGTGTGCCCCTGGAACATCTTGCCGTCAACAGATATTTGATGGCACAGGAGTAAGGGCTGTGCATCCCATAGAAATACTTTACAACTACCAAAAAGGAAAATAGCATATGGCGAAAAAGAAAAATTCAACTAAAATTTTTACTAATAACACTATTATGGAAAAGAAAAACTTTGCATTAATCGGTGCTGCAGGCTACATTGCACCTCGTCACATCAAGGCTATCGCAGATACTGGCAACAACCTGATGGCAGCTTACGACAAGTTTGACAGTGTGGGACGTCTTGACAGTTCGTTCCCCGACTGTGAGTTCTTTACTGAAAATGAGCAGTTCGACCGTTTCTGCTCGAAGCAGATGCGTAAAGCTAACCCTCTGCATTTCACTTCCATCTGTACACCTAACTACACCCATGATGCATTCATCCGCTACGGACTGCGCCTGGGCACAGATGTCATCTGTGAGAAGCCGTTAGTGCTGAATCCCTGGAACATTGACAATCTGGTGGAAATGGAAAATGATACAGGACACAAGGCCTACACCATCCTGCAATTGCGTCTTCATGATGCCATCGTGGCATTGAAGAAAAAAGTAGATGAGGGACCACAGGATAAGATTTATGATGTGGACTTAACCTATATCACCTCTCGTGGCAAATGGTATTATATTTCATGGAAGGGCGATATCCGTAAAAGCGGCGGTGTGGCCACCAACATCGGCGTTCACTTCTATGACATGTTACAGTGGGTCTTTGGTCCTGTAAAGCGCAACGTAGTTCATGTAATGAGTTTTGACCGTGTGTCTGGCTACTTGGAGCTGCAAAAGGCTCGTGTTCGTTATTTCTTGAGTATCAATGCAGAATGCTTGCCCGCCAATGCCGTACAAGGAGAAAAGCGCACATACCGCACCCTGAACATCGATGGTGAGGAGTTTGAGTTTAGTGTAGGCTTTACGGAGTTACACACTAAGAGCTACGAGAAAATCTTGGCCGGCGAGGGCTTCCGCATCAGCGAGGCACGTCCCAGCATCGAGATTGTGACCGACATCCGCAACTCATCACCTATCGGTCTGAAGGGAGACTATCATCCATTGGCCAAGATGCCATTAGCTGCACATCCGTTTGGATGGGACGATAAGAGATAATAGCGAAAAATATGTCCTACAAACCCGACAACGCACGATTAGCCAAAAACACCATTCTGCTTTATTTCAGAATGGCATTAATGATGTGTATCAATCTGTACACATCACGAATCGTATTGCATACATTGGGAGTAGAGGATTATGGTATCTATAACGTTGTGGGAGGTGTCATATTCATTTTCAGTTTTATCACTGACAGTATGACTGCCTCCACACAGCGTTTCCTTTCTTTTGAACTGGGATCGGGCAACAAAGGAAAGTTGCATGCAGTCTTTGTGACGAGCATTCATATTCATCTCCTCATCGCATTATTGGTTATCATCCTCGGCGAAACCATTGGATTATGGTTCTTAATGGAAAAAATGGTTATTCCTGCCGAACGCATGATGGCAGCCCAATGGGTCTTTCAGTTCAGTATCTTTATCGCAGTGCTTGATGTGTTAAGTTTCCCATACATATCAGCTATCATTGCGCACGAAAAAATGAAGTCGTTCGCATACATTGCCATTTTGGATGCCGTTTTAAAATTATTAATGGTTTACTTGCTATTGGTCTTCGACTACGACCGTCTCATCCTCTATGCAGCTTTGTATGCTACCGAAAAACTATTAATCCGATCTATTTACAACATTTATTGTGTAAGGAATTTCGAAGAGTGCAAATACAAATGGATTTTTCAAAAGTCTCTATTTAGGGAAATGACCTCATTTGCAGGCTGGAAACTATGGGGAAACTTGGCATTTGTATTCTATTCACAAGGCTTAAACCTACTTTTGAATGTATTCTTCGGTCCATTGGTCAATGCTGCTCGAGCAACAGCTTATCATGTCCAAGCTGCTGTTGCCAATTTTGCCAGCAATTTCCAAATGGCTATTAATCCGCAAATTACAAAGACATACGCTTCAGGGCAGTTGGAAGAGACACACAAACTTATCTATCGAAGTGTTCGACTGACATTCTGCATGCTTCTGATGCTTTGTCTTCCTTTGATTATAGAGACACCTATGGTTCTTGGACTGTGGCTCATGGAAGTTCCGGAAGGCAGTGCCACATTTTTACGGTTGCTACTTGTCATCATCATGATCCAGCAAAGTTCCAACGCACTGGTTACGGCAGTAGCAGCAACAGGAAACATCAAACGATATGAAATGACGTTAGGGACACTTATGCTTACCATTGTACCCATTAGCTATGTAGTGCTTAGAATGGGGGGGGCACCATGGTCTGTGTTTGTTGTATTCCTTTCAGTTGTCATTGTTGCCTTCTTTTTAAATCTCTACATCATCTTGCCCATGATAAAGCTAAAGCTGAAGGACTATCTTCGATATGCTATCGGACGATGTGCCATCGTTTTGATGCTTTCCCTTATTGCTCCTTTTGTCATGCATTTGGTGAAAGTACCAGGTCTTCTCTTCTCTTTTCTCAATATATTCGTAATCGTAATATGTACTGGTGTAATTGCCTACACGTTTGGTATGGAAAAAGAGGAGAAAGACGTCGTTGCCAAGAAATTGAGAGGTTTCGTTGCAAAGCTAAAGTAGACATAATAAAGAATTAGCATTATTAATATGACCATCAAATTTTGTTGTCAAAGCAGTAGCCTTGATATCTTTGAGGCTACGGCGACTAAATTCAAAAGTGATTCTATTGCGTACGAATCTGAAGATTTTTCCTTTAGAACTTGTGGCATTTTTCTAAACGAAAAGGAAAGCCTTGAAAGATTCAAATGTACGTCCCTTGTGGAATTGTTCCAGAATCTTTATGAGCAAAACATACCCGTTCCTACCGTACTAAATGGAACCTATGTATGTGTAATTTATCACAAGAAGGACAATACCTTACATATATATAATGATTTATTGTCTAAACACAGTCTTTTCTACTATTACGACGAATCTTCTAATTGTGTTCTTTGCTCGGACTCATTTTTTGAGACATTACAATTAGTAAAAGATGAAAAGCTGCCAGTCACTATAGACGAGTTAGGTGTGAAAATGATGTTATGGCACAGGATGTTTTATGATAACATCACTTATGTGCGTGAAATAAAATTCTTGCGCCCATTCGAGTATCTCACTGTTGAAAATGGCAACTTGAACGTCCACATGCTTGAGCGCCAGCCTCAGATAGATATCTCACAAGAAGAAGCAGCTCAAAAGATTCATGAACTATTTGGGAAAGCTGTCAGACTGCAATATCAAAAGAACGAGCAAAATGGCTACCCGCAGACAACAACACTTTCTGGAGGCATGGACTCTCGTTCAACATTCCTATATGGTTTGTCCAATGGATATACCCAACAAACATGTTATAGCTATGGTGAATCAACCTCTGCAGACATAGAGATAGCCATGAAATTGGCTATTAGGAATAAATGCAAGTTCTTTGTTCATACGATAGACAATGGCAAATTCTTGTTAGAAAGAGATGGGATATGTTCTGCAAATGAAGGGCAGATGGTATATTCTGGTCCATCAGGAACTTTTGACAGTTTATCTTTTTTCAACACAAGCCACATGGGTATCGTGCATACCGGATTAGGAGGTGGCGAAATCATGGGAGACATGCGAGTATCCGATAACCCGACCCGCTATGAGAAGTTTATCAATCAATTGAAGTATCGTTTTGGAAAGGGAAAGAAAGACAACACATGGGGCTCCCTTTTTAGCTCCTTAAGGCTTAACGAAGAAGAGAAGGAAAGACTTGAAAGAAGGAAAGGTCTTTATCATGATTTCTGTGAATTTCAGAACCTGAATGATATGCGACGTTGTCTGAACTCCCAAAAAATAGCCAAGTCATTCAAAGTTGAATATGTATCCCCCTTCTTATATGAGGAATTCTTTTGCTACCTGCTACGAATACCTTTCGAATTGACCAAGAAACGGAGATTATATCTATATTGGCAAAAGAAATATAATCCAGGACAGTTTGAAACGCCATCAACTTTTATGTTAGGTTGTAAACCTGGTCAAACAATGCGATATTATATAAAACGTTTCACTAAGGGTGTCCTCAACAAGCTTGGAAGAAAAACGAAGTATGACATGAACCCCATGGAATTTTGGCTGGCTCAAAATCCGACTATTGCAGTTGAACAGGAAAAGATGTTTGAATCTGACATGGCAGCCATTAAGGTTATTGTTAATCCACAACTATATAAATTGATTGAAGAATCCTGGAAGAGCAATGCCGCTCCTCATACTAACATATTAACTGCCACTTGGGCCCTTAAAAAAATTGCCAATGGCCAATAATCATCAGGAAACTCAAATCCCAAAAATCATTCATTACTGCTGGTTTGGAGGTAATCCTCTACCCGAACTGGCAAGGAAGTGTATTGCATCATGGCGGAAATATCTTCCCGACCATGAAATCAAAGAATGGAACGAACAAAACTTCGATGTAAATCAAATTATTTATACAGAAGAGGCTTACAGGCTAAAAAACTACGCTTTTGTAAGCGATTACGTCCGCTTTTGGGTCCTTTACCACTATGGAGGAATCTATTTTGACACAGATGTCGAAGTGATTCGTCCTATTGATGATATTTTGTCACGTGGCTCTTTTCTGGGCTTTGAATGTCAAGAAGGCTTACCTACCGACAACCCTCATGGCAGGATGGCAGCGGGCTTAGGGATGGGAATAGGAAAAGGACATCCGTTTTTCGCACAGATGATTGATCATTATAGCCACATTCACTTTGTAAAATGGAACGGCAAGCCTTCTCCCATTGTCCTTCACCATACCAACAGGTATCTCGACTATGAACATAAAAAAGTGCTCGAAGGTGGAATAGTATTAGTAAACGGTATGCTAATATACCCCCCAGAGTATTTTTGTCCCATCAATTATTTCAATGGTGAGATGCATGTTACCGAAAATACGCGTACCATACACCATTACACAACTTCGTGGATAAAGAAGCGAAGTAAATGGAATAAGCTATGGTTAAGAATCCAATATATTTATGTTAGAATTTTATG
>Ga0326513_10000697_pt1 | contig 28703 bp, 44 predicted proteins | sample 2_2465_0518_D_FD_203654 | JGI IMG/M metagenome (GOLD analysis project Ga0326513, IMG submission 203654) | Bovine rumen microbial communities from UC Davis, California, United States - 2_2465_0518 | ecosystem: Host-associated > Mammals > Digestive system > Stomach > Rumen | place: USA...
CTTCAGAAGAAATCTCTTGAGTTTTAGGGATTTTTTTGGATAAAGACAGAGGACAACAAACAAAAACGGAGGTTTGCGAACATGGCACGAAAAACGAAAACTTACAAGGACCTTGTGACGATGGCCGAGGAGTACGGAGTCGCTGACAATGCTCTTTTCCTTACGGCCCTGAATCAGTACTGCACGCAGCAGAAGGTCATCGACACGATCAACAAAGTTCTCAACGAGGAGGACAGTCTCATCACAACAAAGGAGTATGTCAAGAATCGTGAGAATGTATATGCACATCCGCTGATCCGTGAGCTCCCGAAGCACTCGGATGCAGCGAACAGAACGGCATCGATCATCCTGGACATTATCAAAACACTCGGTCACAAGAAGGCTTCGGGTTCCAAGCTCGATGAGTTCCTGAAGGATGATGAAGAATAACACGACCAATTATATCTTCGAGTACTATCAGAAGATTAAGAACGGCTCCGTGACTGTCGGCAAATGGATCGACATGGTCATGGAGTTTTTGATTGAAGGACTCCAGGACAAGAAGTTCTTTTATGATGGCCGAAAGGCTGACCGAGCGGTTAAATTCATTGAAACATTCTGTCATCACTGCGAAGGCCGTGCCGATCTGCTTAAACTTGAACTTTGGCAGAAGGCAATAATTGCAGCGATATTCGGAATTGTTGATGCACAAGGCATCAGGCAGTTCCGTGAAGTTGTGGTCGTGGTTGCCCGTAAAAATGGTAAATCGCTGTTGGCATCAGCGATTGCAAATTATTGTTTGTTCTGTGACGGTGAGTACGGAGCCAAAGTCTTTTGCGTGGCTCCCAAGCTCGAACAGTCAGATATCATATACAACGACATATGGCAAACGGTACAGTCAGAACCGGAGCTGGAACGACTCATCAAAAGACGAAAGTCAGACTACTATGTCGAGTCGACAAACAGCTCTGTGAAAAAGATTGCGTTTAACCATAAAAAGAGTGATGGCTTTAACCCGTCACTCACGATATGTGATGAGATTGCTTCCTGGCAAGGCGATGCCGGTCTTAAGCAATACGAAGTCATGAAGTCAGCACTCGGATCGAGGACACAGCCCTTGATCTTGAGTATATCGACATCAGGATATGTGAACGAAGGAATCTATGACGAGTTGATTAAAAGGTCGACTCGTTTTTTATTGGGTGATTCCAAGGAAAAAAGATTACTGCCATTCCTTTACACAATCGATGAGGTCAATCACTGGAACGACATCAACGAGCTTCAGAAGTCAAATCCGAATCTCGGTGTATCCGTTTCAGTTGATTACCTTCTCGAAGAAATAGCAGTTGCCGAAGGTTCGCTTTCCAAGAAGGCCGAGTTTATGACGAAGTATTGCAACATCAAACAGACTTCGGCTCAGGCATGGCTTAACACACCGGATGTCGAAAAGGCTTGCGGTGAGGCACTCAACATTGACGACTTCCGCAATAGTTACTGTGTAGGTGGTATCGACTTATCCAGGACAACAGACTTGACGGCAGCAACCGTTGTTATTGAAAAAGACGGTGAACTGTATGTATTCGCAAAGTTTTACTTACCCGCCGAAAAGATTGAAGAAGCGACTGAGCGAGATGGTGTGCCTTACAAGATATACATTCAGAAAGGCTGGCTTGAGACTTCAGGAGATAACTTCATCGATTATCAAGACTGTTTTAACTGGTTTACATCACTTGTTACCGAGAAGGAAATATATCCGCTTCAGGTAGGATATGACCGTTATTCAGCACAGTACTTGGTGCAAGACATGAAGGCATTCGGCTTTCACATGGACGATGTTTTCCAAGGTTGGAACTTGTACCCGGTGCTCATGGAGTTCGAAGGGCTCCTGAAGGATCGGAAGATCCACATCGGAGACAATGCACTCTTAAAGATGCACTTGCTGAACAGCGCAATCAAGATGGATGTCGAGCAGAACAAAGGCAAGCTTGTAAAACTTAGCGCAAATGACCACATTGACGGACTTGCAGCACTCATTGATGCAATGACGGTCCGTCAGAAGTGGTATTCAGAGATAGGCGACCAATTAAAGAACTAAGAGGACAGGTGAAAATGGGATTATTTGACAGCATTTTCGGAAAGAAGGAAAGAACAGAAATCAAAGCCGATTCGTACTTCAAAGCATTGACGGCTTATTCTCCGGTGTTCCATTCGTGGAACGGCTCACTGTATGAGTCAGAGCTTGTGCGGAGTGCTATCGATGCGAGGGCCCGACACATTGCAAAGCTTCGTGTTGAGGTTGTGGGAAGTGCGAGACCTTCGCTTCAGGTCGATCTGAAGAAAAGGCCAAACACTTTTCAGACCTGGTATCAGTTCATGTATCGACTGAGCACGATTCTTGATATGCATAACACGGCTTTTATTGTTCCTGTGGTCGACAAGTACGGCGACACGGTTGGGATGTTCCCGGTGCTTCCGACAAAGTGCGAAGTCAGAGAAACAAAAGACGGCCGTGCGGTGCTCCGTTATGAGTTTGCTGATCGTCAGGTTGGTGCTTGTTACATGAGCGAGTGCGGAATCCTCACGAAGTTCCAGTATAAAAACGACTTCTTTGGTGAGAAGAACGGCGCACTTGATTCGACCATGAAGCTCATCGATATGCAAGAGCAAGGCATTGTCGAAGCCATCAAGAACGGTGCGACATATCGCTTCATGGCAAAGGTCAATAACTTCTCAAAGACTGAGGACCTGAAAAAAGAACGGCAGAGATTCAGTGAAGAAAACTTCTCCAAGGAAGCCGGAGCGGGCGGGCTTTTGTTATTCCCGAATACATATTCCGACATCCAGCAGATCAAGACGAGCCCTTACACGATAGATCCTGAAGAACGCAAGACCATTCAGGACAATGTGTTCAATTATTTCGCAGTGAATGAGGACATCATTCAGTCAAAGGCTGTGGGTGATAAATGGGATGCGTTCTATGAGTCGGTCGTTGAGACCTTCGCAATACAGTTTTCTGAAGTTACAACACAGATGTTTTTCTCGGACCGTGAGCAGAGCTACGGAGCCAGGATCATGGCAACATCAAACAGACTTCAGTATATGTCAAACAAAGACAAACTTCAGGTATCGGCTCAGATGGCTGACAGAGGTCTGATGACTATAAACGAGATTCGTGAGATTTGGAACTTGCCTCCGGTTGACGGTGGCGATGCCCGTCCGATCCGAGGCGAATATTATATGCAAGGCGAATCCGAAACAGTTACGGAGGAAACTGAAGATGAAGAAGTAATTGATGAAACCAGCGAGGAGGAAAACAATGAGTGATTTAATGCAGAAGATTCAACAGGGCAGACAGTACCGCAATGTTAAGGAAATCAGAAGTGATGCGGTGCCGTTTGATGAGGAAAAAAGATACAGAGTGCGTGGTTATGCGACCACATATAACGAGCCCTACACACTTTATTCGGATGATGATATCGAAATCCGTGAACAGGTTGCTCCCGAAGCATTTGCCGATGCGGACATGAGTGATGTCATCATGCAGTACAACCATGAGGGCCGAGTTTTTGCAAGAACAAGAAACAATACCTTGTCGTTAACGAGTGACGAACACGGTTTGTTAATAGAAGCCGATTTGGGTGGAACAGAGATAGGCAGACAGCTCTTTGACGAGATTGACGGAGGATACACCGACCGTATGAGCTTCGGCTTTACGGTTGATGCGGACGAAGTCAGCGAAGAACGGGAAAAGGGCAAGCGCACAATCTACTTAAGAACTATAACTCGCATCGGCAAACTGTATGATGTTTCGGCTGTTTCTATACCCGCCAATGACGGAACCGAAATTTCAGCTCGAAGCCTTGTAGACGGATTGATCGAAAAGGAAAAAGCGGAGCGACTTATCGAGGCTGAAAAAGAAGCGAGAGCAAGGGCGAAGGCAGAACTTGAGCTGGAACTTGAATTAATCAGGAGGTAATCGTATGAACATCGAAGAAATGAACATCGATGCTATCGAAGCAAGACTGTCCGAGATTGAGACAGAAAAAGAAGCTCCTGAAGCAAACTTTGAAGCACTTACCGAAGAAGTAAGAGCACTCAAAGAGCAGAAGGACAAATTAATTGCCGAGGCTGAACAGCGCAAGGCAGACCTCGAAGCCATAGCAAAGGACGAGGTTAAGACAGAAGTAAAAGAAACATTCGAGGAGGAAAGAAAAACCATGAGCGACATCGAAATCAGAAATTCTGCTGAATATATCAGCGCATTCGCAAACTACATCAAGACCGGTAAGGCTGACGAGTGCAGAGCACTCTTATCCGAGAACGGATCAGGCAAGGTTGCTGTTCCTGAACTTGTTGACGAAGTTGTCAAGACAGCTTGGGACCGTGAGGACATCACCCGCCTTGTTAAAAAGACATACCTTAAGGGCAACCTTAAAGTCGGATTCGAATTATCCGCAACCGGAGCTGCTATTCACACAGAAGGTGCAGATGCTCCTTCAGAGGAAACACTTGTACTCGGTATCACCGAACTTGTTCCTCAGTCAATCAAGAAGTGGATCACCATATCTGATGAAGTTATGGACCTTACCGCAGAGAGCTTCCTTCGTTACATCTATGATGAACTTACCTATCAGATCGCAAAGAAGGCTGCTGATGCTCTTATCGCAGATATCGAAGCTTGCGGAACCGTATCAACCAACAACGGAACCACTCATCAGGTAGGAGTTCCCAAGGTTACTGAAGCAACAATCGCAGTTGGATCAGTTGCAAAGGCAATCGCAGAGCTTTCCGATCAGGCAGCTAACCCTGTTGTAATGATTAACAAGAGCACACTCGCTTCGTTTAAGCAGGCACAGTACTCCGCATCATATCCAATCGATCCCTTTGAGGGACTTCCTGTTGTATTCAACAACACGATCAAGGCTTACACAGTTGCTACAACCGGTGAAACCTATGCAATCATTGGCGACCTTGGTTATGGCGCACAGATGAATATGCCTAACGGTGATGACATCGAGTTCAAGTTCGATGACCTTTCACTCGCTGAAAAGGACCTTGTTAAGATCGTTGGCCGCAAGTTCGTTGGTCATGATGTAGTTGCTCCCAAGGCATTCGTTAAGCTTGTAAAATAATTCGGTTTTAGACAGACAGAGGTGCACAAATGAAAACATTGATTGCAATACCTTGCATGGACACGGTGGCGACTGGCTTTTGTCAGTCGCTTGCCATGCTTAAAAAGGTCGGTGAGTGTTATGTAACACACTTGGCCGGTTCATTGATATACGATTCCAGGAACAAGATTGCAGCCAAGGCAATAGAGCTGGGGACTGATTATTTAATGTGCTTTGATAGCGACATGATATTTCAGCCCGACACACTTGAACGGCTTATGGCACACGATAAGGACATAGTAAGCGGGCTTTACTTCCGCAGAACCGGTACATATCGGCCTGTCATCTTCGATGAACTTGATGTCAAGGACGGCAAGGCTGTTCATCACGGCATGATTGATTATCCAAAGGATGAGATATTTAAGGTTGCGGGCGTTGGATTCGGCTGTGTACTCGTCAAGACAGAAGTATTGCTTGACATGATTGCAGCAAAAGGCGACTGGTTCACACCGTTCTACGGAATGGGCGAGGACCTTGCCTTTTGTTACAGAGCACGGGAAATGGGATACGACATATGGGTAGATCCCACAGTGAAGTGCGGTCATGTCGGCAATGTGGTTGTCACCGAAGAATTTTATGAAGCTTATAAATTTGCTAATGACGGAGGGATTCAACATGGCAAAGATTAAGGTAAAAGTTATAATGCCGTTCTCCGATGGAGTAAACGGTTATAAGTTTGGCCAGGTAATCGAAGTCGATGAATCAATCTTCTCGGCTGACAGAATGGTCAAGATAGAAGCAGAGAAGCCTGAAAAGGCTGAAAAGAAAGCAACAAAGAAAGGATAAGCAACATGGCACTTTTAGATGATATCAAAACTGCTTTGCAGATATCGACAAACACATTCGATTCCGAGCTCACGGACCTTATCTCAGCCGGAGTCACAGATTTAAACATTGCCGGTGTTGAAGGTGATACTGTCACAATCATCACGACAGATCCAATCGTCAAGCGGGCATTGATATCTTATGTTGCATATCAGTTCGAATTGCTTCACGGCTCGACTGACAGATCGAATGCGTTGAAAGCATCTTATGACGAGCAGAAAGCACAGTTATCAATGCACACCGGATACACAACCTGGGAGGCCAGCAATGAATAAAGTCGTTGAAGTCAAGCTCATATCACAGACGGAAGTCTATAACGAAATGGGTGTTCCTACAATCACAGAGACAAAAACGACTGTCATCGGTAACTTCTCAACGGTATCGGCTCAGGAGTTCTTCAGAGGCGGTGAAATAGGTATCAAGCCTGAATTTATCGTCAAGGTATGGGCGAATGAGTACAACGGCGAGACATTGCTTGAGTTTGGTGGTAAACGATACATCATATATCGGATGTACCTTGAGGACTCAGGGCGGTGTGAACTGTACTGTCAAAAGGATGTGGGAGCATGAGCAACAGTCAGATCAAGATAAGCGAATTGGAATCCGTGATTATGGATGCGCTTGATGATTATAAGGATAAAGCTTCCGATGTCATCAAAGATACACTTCCCGAAATAGGGAGACAAGCAGCCAATGAATTAAAGCAGACGAGCCCAGGCAAGGGCGAATATGCGAAGTCATGGACTTACACGATGCGAAAAAGTCGTGGGAGCAAGTATGAGAATGACTTGGTCATTCATAACAAGAAACATTATCGGATAGTTCACCTTCTTGAAAAAGAACACGCACTCCGAAACGGCGGGAGATATTACCCTGAACAGAGTGGTACGGTTCATGTAAAGCCTGTTCAAGAAAAGGCAGAAGAAGAAGCTATCAAGCAGATCAAAGATAAGTTGGAGAACTTAGGAGTATGAGCTTAACAGAACTTACAACGATGCTTCGAAGCATCACGGGATTTTCAAACAAAGTCGCATATCGTCAGTTCAGGGAAGGCTCTGCTCCGAATCTTCCGTTCATTGTGTACTATGTCGAGGGTTCTGATAACTTCCTCGCAGACGGCAAAGTATATCTTCCAAGGCAGAATGTTGCCATAGAACTTTATACTCAGGAGAAGGATGTTACAACAGAGGCTTTACTTGAAGAAAAGCTGAATGATAACAACATTCTCTGGGAAAAGGATGAGGATTACATCGATTCCGAGCATATGTACATGATAACCTATTCAATCACTATTTAAGGAGGCTTTAACATGGCTAATAAGGTTAAATATGGTCTTAAGAATGTGCATTATGCAGTTGCACATATAGGCACGACCGGAGCAGCTACATATGACACTCCTGTGGCATGGCCCGGAGCTGTTGAACTGTCTCTCGATGCCGAAGGCGAAACCAGTAAGTTTTACGCAGACAACATTGCTTATGCACAGTTCGCTGCAAATGCTGGTTACTCAGGTTCCTTCACTTCAGCACTTATTCCTGAAGGATTCAAGACAAGTGTACTCGGCGAAGTAACGGACACTGTTGGTGTTCTTTATGAGGATGCCGGTGCTTCAGCTCAGCCTTTCGCACTTCTTTTCCAGTTCGAAGGTGATGACAGTGCAACAAGACATGTGCTTTATAACTGTGTGGCTTCAAGACCTTCTGTATCAGGATCTACCACAGAAGATTCTATCGAAGCACAGACAGAAGAAGTTGAGATTACTTGCTCATCCATTTTCAATGCAACACTTAACAAGGATGTAGTAAAGGCTCGTTGCCCTGAATCTGTTACGACCACATACGGCTCATGGTTTAGTACAGTATATCAGGCATAAAGACAGGAGGACAGAGGGATGCTCAGAACAGTACAAATAGGCGAGAAGGAAGTCAACCTTCTCGCCAATGCTGCGACACCGATCCGATATAAGATGGTGTTTGGCGATGATATTATGGTTTCTTTTTCTCAAATAAATTCAAATAAACGAGAAAAAGGAGAAGTATTATCTATTACATCACAGCTTGCATATATCATGAGCTGCCAGGCTAAGTTTGATAGAAAATCATTGGGGAACATTTCAAAAGAGTCGTATCTTGATTGGCTTGAAGAATTTGGACCGATGGATTTTGTTGATGCAAGCGAAGCAATAATAAATACATATCTTGACACAACCGGAACCAGTTCTACTTCAAAAAAAGAGGCAGGCCGACCGAAAGGGAAATAAACACGGCGGTTTATTTCATTCGGGCGAAGCAGATCGGCCTGACACTTGCCGAACTGGAAGAACTGACACAGGGTTTTGTGACAGATATGATAATCGAAGCAAATAATGATAACTGTGAATATAGACAAGTCGCTCGTCAGGGCGACTTTGATTCATTTTAGAGGTAACTATGGCTGATCGTATCAAAGGCTTAACAATCGAGATTGATGGTAATACTACCAAACTGTCGAAGGCTTTGGAAGGTGTCAACAAGGACATCAAGAGCACACAGACACAGTTAAAGGATGTTGAGAAACTTCTCAAGCTTGATCCCGGTAACATAGACCTTTTAAGACAAAAAGAGGAACTGCTCAATAAGGCTGTTACAGACACGGCCGATAAATTAGGCACACTTAAGACTGCGCTTGCACAGATGGATGCTTCCGGAGTCGATAAGTCGTCCGCAGAATATCAGGCACTCCAGCGAGAGATAATCGCAACCGAAAACAGCCTCAAAGATTTAAAGCGAGAAGCAGAGCTGAGCAATGCGACACTCGCCAAGATAGGCGAGACGGCTAAGAAGGTCGGTGACGGTGCAAAGAAGGTTGCTGATTCGACAAGAGGGCTCAGCACGGCTGCGGGCGGTGCTTTGGTTGCTCTTGGCGGTGTGGCTGTTAAAGCGGGTGAGAATGCCGATGAGCTTCTCACGATGGCAAAACAGACGGGATTGTCTACGGATGCCCTTCAGAAGATGGCATATGCTTCTGATCTGATCGATGTTGATGTAAATACAATCACATCGGCAGTCGCAAAGATGAAAAAGGGCCTCGATTCAAATGCAGATGCGTTTGAAAAGATTGGTGTTGCTGTTAAGGATGCTAACGGCGAATACAGAAGCACGGAAGATATCTTCAATGATACGATTGTGGCACTCGGCAAGATCGAGAATGAGACCGAGAGAGATATCACAGCGATGGACCTTTTCGGCAAGTCAGCAGACGAGCTTGCGGGCCTTATCGATGACGGCGGTGCAGCGATGCGGGCACTCGGAGAAGAAGCGCAGAACAGCGGTGCGATAATCTCCGAAGATGACTTAAAAAAGGCGGGAGAGTTTAACGACTCACTCGACAAAATAAAAGCGCAGTTAAGCGGTTCATTTGGACAGGCTGCGGTTAAGGTACTCCAGGCACTCACACCGGTGCTTGAGACGGTTGCGGGAGTCATCAGCAACATAGCTGACAAGCTCTCGACTCTATCACCTGAGACAATACAGATAATCGCTATCGTTGCAAGTGTAGTTGCAGCAATTTCACCTATTGCGGGCATCATATCAGCGATAGCGACAGCGATATCGGTCATCACTCCGATAATTGCAGCGGTCAATGCTGTTATTGCAGCGAATCCCGTTGTATTAGTCATCATGGCTATTGTGGCAGCGATAGGCTTGCTGGTGGCAGCGGGTGTTGCCATTGCGAAGAACTGGGATGCGATAAAGGAAAAAGCTTCTGAGATTTGGGGAGCGATTACCGAGAAGTTCAATGCAATCAAGGATGCTGTTGTTGAAAAGTTCAATGCCGTAAAAGAAAAGGTATCCGAGACATTCAACAATATCAAGGATGCTGCGGCCGAGAAGTTCAACGCAGTCAAAGAAGGTGTAAGTTTTGCTCTTAACGCAGCCAAGGAAGTTGCGTCCGAGAAGCTCGGAGCAATGAAAAAGGCATTTGAAGAAAACGGCGGTGGCATTAAGGGAGCAATGGCCGCTGCATGGGAAGGCATCAAAGGAGCATACACGGCGGGCTTTTCGTTTATCGATAAATTGACGGGTGGCAAGCTTTCCGAAATAAAGGACGCAATCTTTGGCAAGTTTAAAGAGATAATCGACAAGGCTAAGACCTGGGGCAAGGACCTGATCCAAAACCTTATCGATGGTATTATGGGCATGGTCGGCAAGGTAAAAGATGCAGTCGGCAACATTGCACAGACCATTAAAGACTTCCTTGGATTCTCTGAGCCCGATGAAGGTCCGCTTTCGAACTTCCATACATTCATGCCTGATATGATTGACTTGATGACCAAGGGTATAGATGAGAACTTATACAAGGTTCAGGATTCAATGAATAACCTTGCACAGACAATGGTTCCGAACACAAATATCAATGTGGACTATAACGACAGCGGAGTGACTTCGAGACTTGACTCTATTGGTGAGTCGTTAAGTCAGCCTCAGCCCGTTGTGGTCAATGTAGCACTTCAGGGCGATGCTCGTGGAGTATTTGATCTTGTCAGAACCGAAAATGATATATACATGAAATCCACCGGAGCAAGTGCATTTGCATAAGGAGACAATATGTTCATTCTTTTCAAGGCGGGAGTTTATGATTATTCTGAGTCAATAATCGAAGGCTCCTATAAAGTGTATAAAAATGAGGTCACATTCGACTGGGAGGACGGGAACTACAAGAAGCATCACGAAATACTTCGGTATCGGACGAGCGGTTCTTTTCAGATGATGTTTAACTCATGGACCGAATACAAGAACTTCATCGATGCTCTTGAACTTGTGCGTGCGGGATCTGAATACACACTCACGGTGTTTGCACAGAACGCAAATACACAGGTGTCGAGCACATTCTTCTTGAAACTTCCTCCTGAACTGCGACAGAAGAATGATTCAACCTTCAGCCCTGGGAAATTTACGATAACAATCGAGGAGGCTTAACGATGATTAATATCTCCGAAGCCGAGAAGGATCTATATCGGTCCGATGGTGTAAACAAAGAAGTCGTTATAACCGTTCCGGGGATGTCAATCACTATCGACAATGAGGACCTTATAAAAGAATCGGTGACACTCACAGAAAGAATTGAAAGTGAAAAAGAGCTTTCGTTCAAAGGCTGTTGTGCATCGATTTTTTCGTTTGAGGTTGCACACTTCAGCCAGGACATCAGAGGCCAGTATATTGAAGCGACAATCACGGCAGATGGTGGTGTCACACTTCCGCTGTTCAGCGGGTATGTTGATTCACAGAACAACACGAACCATGAGGACTATGTTTCAAAGATAACTGCCATTGATGCGCTTAAACCCGTTCTTGATCGGGATGTGACTGCATGGTATAACGCACTTTCATTTCCCATCACAATTAAGAATATGCGTGACAGCTTCTTTACTTTGGTGGGAATGTCACAAGAAACAGTGTTTCTGGTTAATGACGGTTTGCAGCTTACCAAGTCGGTAGACGATCCGATCATCACCGGAGCTACGATTCTTAAATCAATCTGCCAGCTTAATGGTCGTTTTGGTATATACGGAAGGGACAAAAAGTTCCATTATAGGAGACTTGGTTCAGTTGATGCGGGCCTGTTTCCTTCGGACATGACTTTCCCTTCGACCGAGACTTTTCCCGCAGAGCCAAACGCAAACGAGCAGATACTTAAGAATTCATATATGTCTGTTGATTATCAGCCATATGACACAATGAAGGTGTCAAAGGTTGTCATCATCGGTCAGGACGGTACGATCAAAGGACAGAACGGAAATGATACAAAAGATTCGTTCTATATCGCAGACAATAAACTTGCATGGGGCCTTGTGAATGCAACACTTGCAGCGCAGAACATACTTTCCGAGATAATGGATGTCGGATTCACACCGACAAAGCTCCAGTGTAAAGGGCTTCCCTATCTTGAATGCGGTGACATCATTCTTGCGAATACAAGAATCAATGCGATATCGTCATATATCCTGGAGCGGACTCTTTCCGGTATTCAGGCTTTGACTGATTCACTTGTCGGAGATATCAGTGAGAAAAGAAAACCGTATCAGATGACAACACAGACTGCCATTGCAGTCAATGAAGCAAGTGCCAGCACAGCACAGAGCACAGCAGAAAGCGCACAGTCGAGCGCAAGTGCAGCACAATCGAGTGCAAATGTAGCACAGGGCACGGCAAACACAGCAAGAGGCGAAGCGCAGAACGCACAGGGCACAGCAAACAATGCCATACAGAGAGTCGGAGCGATTGAAGCTGACTATGTAAAGACAGCATCGATCTCGGCTGTTAATGGTCGAATTGATAACTTGTCATCAACGGTTGCAACAATTAACAGATTGTATGTTAATTCAGCACAGTGTAACACGATAGCATCAAACGCAGTTACATCCAAGTTGGCCACACTTCAGGCTCTTGCTGTTTCGGGACGAATAACAGCATCAAGTTTTGCCATAGGCGCAACGACATTCACCACAAAACAGGCAAAGGTAAGACTGGCTAATGGTGGGACATTATTGATGACATATTTAGGTTTCTAATAAGGAGGAAAGAGAAAAATGTTAAAAATGTTCGCAAACATCTATTCAAACACAAAGGAAGATTTTGAGGTTGTAGCAAAGTCGCTTGAAAAGGAAGGATACACGATAGCATATCAGTTTGACAATGCTGGTGTCGTTCTTAAGGAGGTTGATGCTCTTGAATCTGAAAATTCGGAATCTTGAGGATGCGATTATCGATGCTATTAATGCATCAGACTTACCAATAGAAGTTAAGAGGCTCATTGCAAGCGATGTGCTTAACCTTATACTTCGCCAAGCTGATAAAGAAGTGATTAACGAGGTATCACAAAATGCAGAAAGCACATGATTCTTCATATAACAATTACTGGGAAAACCTTCCCAGTGTGCAGACTCCCATCATCGCAGCTCAGCTCAACCGAAATGAGCAGACTGTTGACACGATAGATGACAGAGTCATTACACTTGATACAACCAAGGCCGATCAGACCGATATGCTTCAGGCGGTTCAGGACATAACATTTGACGATGAAACGGGTGATTTTACAATCACCTTTTTTAATGGCCTGACTGCGACTATTCACACGGACCTGGAAAAGACTGCCATTAATTTTGATTATGATGACGATCCGACAAGTCCGCATTATGAGTCGTTGGTTCTGACACTTGTTGACGGAACAGTTAAATATATCGATATGTCTGCACTCATAACAGAGTATGACTTTGCTTCATCTTCAACGATTGCGTTCACAAATACAAGCGGAATCATAACAGCGGACATTTTGAACGGCTCCGTAACAGATCAGAAGCTTCAGCCTTCATATCTTGCAGATATAACGGTTCAGGCTACAAGATCAGAAACGGCCAGCGCAAATGCTCAGACATATAAATTTGATGCTGAAGCATGGTCAAGTGGTACAAGGAACGGTGTTCCTGTTTCGCAGTCAGATCCCGCATATCATAACAATTCAAAGTACTGGAGTCAGCAGGCCAATGTTACAAGTTTGGTGTCTTTGACCGATGTTGATATTAATGTTCCCGTAGATGGCAATGCTCTTATGTATGATGATGTAACGGGTAACTGGATCAATAAGAATGTCAATCTTGATGAAATCGGTCAGCTTGCCATTGCTGGACCGGTATCAGGTCAGGTGCTCAAATATAACGGTGTTAACTGGGCAAATGCAGACGATGAAGGTGGACTGCTTCCGAAGGTGACTGTATACGGAACAGCAGCGGGGTATCGTTTAGGCAAAGACGGCCAGTTTATTGTCATGACTTCTCTCGGATCTGAGACATTTGTTGCCAGTGTTCCTGATTATGGTCAGTGGGATATCTATGATGGAACGGCTGCGACTGTATACGGCAATGTAGAAGTTGACACGGTTAAGGAGTACTCAGTCGATCTTAGACAGACGGTTCCTGAAGGCTCTACGGTCGTTCCGACAGATGTGATTCAGACATGGTTATATTGTGCCGGTATATTCGATAAAAATTACACAAATATATCTCAGGTGCTTGCAGATTCAACAACATTAAGCGCATTAATAGCATCCAATAATGCTGTCGATTATATGGCAAGGTCAACGACATGGGCCTCTGCTGTTTGCGCCGATTCGACTGCAATGTCTTATATCGGTTTAAACAATTATTGCTCAAATTCGTTGATAGCGGTTTCTGATTGGATAAATGCTATTGCGAATAGTGCATATATTGAATCTGTTTTGAATGTCAAAGTACCTACGATGACATCAAATACTACTCCGAGTGGTACTTGCAGTTCAAAAACAACGGCGGGTGGAGCATATCCGGCATGGAAAGCATTCGATAAAGACAATTCATCAATATGGGCAAGCGCAACAAATCCGAGTGATGATTACTTGAGGTATATGTTTGCCAGTGCCGTAAAAGTGCGAGTTGTAAAAATAAAAACTGTATATAGTGGTTCTTTACGACTTAAGACATTGTCAATCCAGGCATCAAATAACAATTTTGGAAACTCTGAGGTATTGATCCCGACAGAAACACTTGTGAATCAAAATGTTGTCGATTATACATATATAGTTGATCCGACAACGGCTTATTATTCATATGGGATTGAAAATTTAACAACATATCAGAGTGATACCGAAATAGCAGAATGTCAATTCTACGGCAGAGAAGATGTGTGAGGTGAGCGAAGATGACACTTGAAGAACGAGTAAGAATATTAGAAGAACTGGTCCGAGGTCTTGTTTCAGCAAGAACAAAAGACAAGATGTACACCGATGCCGATATCAACGGTACAAGGCAGAGTGTGGCAAATCTCACACCGTTCACGATGACTAAGTCGGCATATTATGGCGAGAATGCAAAAGCATTCTACGGAGTGCCGGAAGGAAACACTTCGGTGTTTTTCAGCAAGTACAATGGTTCATATACTACCAGCCGTGTCGGAAGTACATTGACTGTAGCATTTGATACATTAACGGAACCCACAGACATAACAATCTCAATAAACTAAAGGAGAGAAAAAATGGCGAAATATGATGTAGTTCAGAAGGTAGACGGTAACATGACAATCGCTTCCACATGGGTGGACAACAAAGCCGGAGCAAGAGCAGCATTCCATGAAATAGTTGCTTTGCTCACAAAGGATGCTTCCGTATCCGAGGACAGTTTTGTTGCAGTATTCGATGAAAACCTTGATGTGCTTGAGGGCCTGAAGGTTAAGATCGACAAGAGCTTATAAGAGCTCAGAGAGGGGAGGTTTGTTTTATGAATTTTGGTATAGCTAATGTGACGGCCATCACGGTCATATGTTATCTGCTCTGTGAAGGAGTAAAGACAACGAAGCTCGACAAGAAGTATGTCCCGGTAATCGCTGGGACTCTTGGGGCGATTCTTGGAGTTGTTGGTTTTATTACGAAGATGCCTGACTTTCCCGCACAGGATATCCTGACGGCTTTGGCTGTTGGTATCGTGAGCGGTCTTGCTGCTACGGGTGCCAATCAGGTTGGCAAACAGCTCAAGAAGGAAGAAGAAAAGAAGAAACCGACAGAGTCGGAACACTCCGAAGGAAAGAGCGGTGACGAAGTATGAAACCATATGATGAAGCGAATGCCCAGGCCATAATGAACTTTTGGGCGGGCAAGATAAATGAATATGCTATCTGCGGATTTTTGGCAAACTGGAACACAGAATCAAATATGCGTTCCAACAATATGCAGAATGCGTATGAAGGCAAAGAACCGTATTACTGGAATGACGAAAAGTATACTAAAGCGGTAGATGATGGTTCATACATAGACTTTGCTGTCGATAGAATCGGATACGGTTTAGCACAGTGGACTTCAAGCGGTCGCAAGCAAGGTTTTTGGGATTATGCCAGGAAAACTGCACGGTCAATCAGTGATATGCAAATGCAGTTAGAGTATGCGGAGATAGAACTTAATTCATCGTCATATAAAAAGACCAGGGAAGGTTTAGAGAGTTGTCAGAGTGCCGGAGAGGCAGCAGTCATAATCATGACTACATATGAAAAGCCCGCCTCGATGGATGATCCAGCAAAGCAGAAGATAAGAGCTGATGAAGCCGAGGAGTTTTATCAAAAATACTACGGTGGTGTCACTCCCACTCCGGTAAAAAAAAATAAACTTCTTGCCCTGAGTGCGGGACATTATCTTTACACGGCTGGAAAGAGATGTGCGAAGCAGATCGATCCGCTTGAGACAAGGGAGTGGGTTCTTAATGCCCGCATCGCAGACAAGTTGACCGAAATGCTTTCAAAGTATGATGGTGTTGAAGTGCTTCGCCTTGATGATCCGACCGGGGAGATTCCGATCAAGATCGAGGAAAGAGCACGGATATCTAATGAGCATAATGCAGACTTTTACCTTGCTATTCATCACAATGCGGGTATCAACCTTGGAAACGGTGGCGGTGTAGTCGTATATCATTATCCGCTTGATCGGAACAAAGCCCAGGCGACAGAACTGTATAATGATGTTGTTAATGCTAACGGCCTTCGGGGTAACAGATCCCGCCCGATAGTTGAGACAAATGAATTATACGAAGTCTGTGCTCCACAAGCTGATTCGATACTCTTAGAGAACGGCTTCATGGATTCCTGGACCGATACACCTATCATCCTGACAGATCAGTTTGCAGAAAACACAGCCAAGGGACTTTTAAAGTTCTTCGTTGACTATTGGAAATTAGAAGTAAAGCCGGAGTCACCGGCACAGGATATATTGAATAAGATAGAATCTGTTCGTAACAACATCAAGGCTCTTGAGGCTCAGGTTGATGAGCTCCTGGAGCAGTTAAGGAGCATAGTATAAATGGACTGGGGTTCTTTATGGACGGCTCTGCTCGCCTTCCTGGGTGTGCTGGTTGCCGAATTTGTCAAAGTACGGATTAAGAAGCTTGATAACGATGCAAAGCGCAAGGATGATATTGTCGCTTGCGAAGCAAAGCACAAGGCGAACTTTGATGATGTTAAGAAAGAGTTTAATGAAAGACTCGACTCCATTGACAGTACTCTTGACACGATCAGAGACGAACAGACCAAGATCAGCATGACTGTGAAGCAGTTGGAAGCCAAACAGGACAAGTACAACAATGTCATTGAGCGTACATACAAGCTTGAAGGAAATGTCGATATGCTTTTAAGCCTTAACAATCTAAAGAAGGCATAAATCGTCTCCTTTCATTACATAATCCACAAAAAGGCCCTCGGAGTGATTCCGGGGGCTCTTTTTGTTTGACTTCATTTTATGGGGGTTGGAGTAATGGATAAATACCATCTAAGAATATTATATCAAATTGAATCTTAGTAACAAGTTTAGTAACGGAATGATTACTAAATGATTACTAAAAATCATATTAAAATTACTAATTTTTATTAATTTGGCTAATATTTTCAGGACAAAGCAAAAACCCGAAACCTTGTTAACCAAGCGGTTTTCAATGATTTCGGGCCTTCCTTCATTTCTGCGGAAGATGGGACTTGAACCCGTTAATATATGCCTTATAAGTGCCTATTTTAAAGGATTCTTGTTTTTGATTACTGAAATTCGGTTAGTAATTGAAAAATCTTTAGATTTCTAAAGTAAATCTTTAGCGAGATTTGTCGCATCCATTTTCGCCTTCTCAACATTGTCTTTCATTGCATAACGGTAATTGCGTTTAAACACGAAATCGGTTCGCCAGCCTCCGAGTTCAAGGACTGTTGCTTCATCGGTTATGGTTGACATCTTGGAAGCAAAATAGTGACGAAAGTAATGGAGTGAAAAGCGGGGTATACCAAGTCGGTCTTCGGTTTTGTATAACCAACAGACAATACTGTTCGGATGTCCGGTGTAAAATCCGTTCTTATGGATCAGCTCGACTACATTGTCGGGAAGCATTATTTGACGGACAGAGGCAGCAGTCTTTGTCTCTTTCGTTACCCATTCGCCTGATGAACTTTGAACCATTGCCTTTGATATCGTTAAGATGTTTCCGTCAAGGTCATCTTCTGAGAGGCATATCTGTTCCGATCTGCGAAGGCCAAAACACGCAAGCCATAGTGCGACTTCGAATTTTGTTCCCTGAGCTTCTGTAAGTATTCTCTTGATATCTTCATCGGTCGGTCTGTATTCGCTCTGTACGGCCTTTTTCGGTAAAGTGGTATGAATTATCGTCTCAGGCGCAAAGGTGTGCATTGTGGCGGTCACAAGGGCGGTCACATTGCGTGTATATTTGACCGAGTGTGTTTTCGTATATTCGTTAATCAAAGACTGTACTCGATAAGTGTTTACTTCCGAGAGCTTCAGATCGAGAAACCAGGCGGGCATATTCTTAAGATAATTCCGGTATGCTTTAACGGTTGCTGGAGAGAGCACGGAGTCTTTTGACTCAATATACATCTCAATACAGTTCTTCATGCGTTCAGATTTGCCCGTGTAGGTCTCTGAAGTGTTCTCAACGATAATTTTATCGATTTCGGCCTTAGTCGGTCTGTAATCGAAAGTGAAGCACATTTGATGGCCGTTTATCATTGGCCTGATTCGCCACTTACCGTTTTTCAGTTTTATTGGCTTCATTGTTTACCCTCGCAGTCGAGTAATCTCAGTATGATATTCTTTGTTGTTTCATCCGATTTTCTGAATGCTTCGATGATGACATTCTCTTGCCGTGTCTTTTCATAATCTTGTTGGAGTGATGCAATGTAATCCGGACCTATCAGATCAAGTTTTGAACAGCCAAAAATCCGAGCAAGTGTTTCAATGTTTCCGATGTTGGGCTCGGTTCGGTTGGTCTCCCAGGACGATACGGTCTGTTTACTTACTCCCATAGCTTTAGCAAGATGTTCCTGGAGCATTCCATTTGCAATTCGGTATGATCTAATGTTGTCACCTACTGTCATATTGTTTCATCTCCTTTCATATTCATATTAACACGAAATAAAGAAAATTTGTATTAATATAAATTAAATATATTGACAAACCACATATTGTGGTTTTATACTTTTGCCATGGGTTCAAGAAAGGAGGTCAAATATGTTGAGGTTAGATGAGTGGCGCAGAGCCCGTAATGTGACACAAAAAGAAATGGCAAAAGCCCTGAATGTCTCACTTCCCACTTATGTACGGCTTGAAAATAATCCCGAATCAATCAAGATTGGTCAGGCATACATCATTGCAAAACGACTTGATGTATCGATTAATGATATTATTTTTATGCCTATCGAAACCACAAAATGTGGAATGGTGAATTAAAATGAGACGAGGATATTGCACAGAGTATTCCGTTGACAGTCTATGTGACTTCATCCGGGGAGAAATGAAACGACAGAGGATAAGACAGACAGAGGCAGCAGAGTTCATCGGAGTAACACAAAGCCGAATGGCGCAGAAACTTAATGACGGAGCATTCACAGTGAAAGAGCTGAAGGCATTGAGAATCTTATTAAACATTGGAGCAGAGGAGCTGAGCAGATTTTTATGAAACGAAATGATGTAGTGATGATTGTATTGGTGGCGGTTGTATATTTTGGAATCTTGTTTGCGACTTGGGATAGTGTTCCGGAGCTTGATCCGATACCTGAGACACCGGCCTCGACAATGTCGGTCCGTGAACAGTTTATGAAGGATGTCGCAGAGCTTCCTGATCCAGCGGAGCCGATCCAGGAGAAGTTTTGGAGAAACACGGACACATTTGAACCAACAGACATTGTTCCGTTATCCTTCGCCGATCAGACAACACTTCATTATGTTTGCAAGGTTCAGAATGTGCCGTATGCATACGCACTCGGAATCATCGAGAGCGAAACGCACTTTGATTGGGATGCGGTCGGTTCTTGCGGTGAGGTTGGAATTTTTCAGGTTCATCCAGTGAATTGGGACAAGTTTGAAGCGCAAGGAATAGATGTACACACTCACACCGGAAACATCGAGGCGGGTGTCATGATCCTGGCTGAATGTCTTCATGAGTTTGACGAGATCGACAAGTCAACGATGGCATACAAGTGCGGAATGGGCCGAGCAAAACAGTTGATATCCGAAGGAGTGACAAGCATCAGCATATGCGACACAGTAAGCGGTTACACGATGGCATGGGAGGAAATGCTTAATGAAGATAAGAGGCAGACTCCGTGAGTTTGATTTCGACTTCGATCAGGGCAAGCACTTCGTTTCCTTCACGATTGAGGAAGGCAACCTTGAAGAAGTGAACGGACTCAAAAATCGGTTGTTATCGATTGAATTTAAGGATGTAGAGAGAGCAAAGACGATAAGCCAAAATCGTTACTACTGGACAATCGTGTCCAACATTGCGGACTCAACCAACAGTTCAAAAGAAGAAGTCTACAACCAACACCTTCTCAATTATGGTCATATTGTAGCGGAGTTTAAGACAAATAAAGAGCAAGATTTGGTCAGCAATGATTTGCACATGATCCGATACAAGAGCGGTCGCAAGTTCAATTACTACTATGTCGTTAAAGGCATCAGCCTGATGACAACAAGGGAAATGTCGGACTTCATTGAACACGCAATATCGGATGCACGGGACTTGGGAATCCCGACAGACACACCGGACGAGATAAGGAGACTAAGAGCACTATGGGAGAATCGATAATCACTTCCGATCTGACTCGATGTGATGTGTGCGGAGCTCCCGCAGAGGTTCATCACATTGTGTTCGGAACGGCCAACAGAGACTTAAGCACGAAGTTCGGTCTTGTAGTTGGTTTGTGCCCGGAGCATCACAGAACGGGCAAGTATGCGGTCCACAGAAACCGCACGGCAGATTTATATTACAAAGCTTTAGCGGAAAGACGGTTTAAAGAGCATTGGCCTGAATATGACTTCAGGGAAGTGTTCGGAAAGGAATATGTATGAATAAATTTATCGGTGCTGGAAGGCTCACTGCTGATCCTGAGATAAGAAGTTCAGCAGATGGGATGATGGTCGGCAAGTACACAATCGCCATTGACAGACGAGGCAAGGACAATGAAGCGGACTTCATCCGCATCGTAACCTTCGGGAAGGCAGCAGAGTTTGCCAGCAAGTATTTCAAGAAGGGAATGAAAGTTCTTGTCACAGGACACATTCAAACGAGTTCATATACCAAAGAGGATGGCTCCAAGGTATATACAACCGACATTATCGCAGAGGATCAGGAGTTCTGTGAAAAGAAACAGACGGAGCAGAACACGGCAGAGGCAGCAGCATTGCCGACCGATGCAGACGGCTTCATGAATGTTCCTGACGGAATCATGGAAGAACTTCCATTCGCAAGACCTACGGAGGCGAAAACGGATGCAGATAAAGGAAGCAAAAAGAATCGTTGAGCACATACTCAACACCGTTCCTGAGACGAGAGACTCCGATCCGCTTCTCATCATCGAGGTTCTTAAGTTTATCGATCCGAGTATCATAGATCAGCCGTTCAGGATGGTCATACCGCAATGCTCGACAGAGGGGCGATTTCCGTCACTTGAAACAATAAGACGGACAAGGCAGAAGATCCAAGCTGATAATCCGATGCTGGGACCGAGCAAAGAGGTCGAAGGACTCCGGGCCTTTCAGGAACATAAGTATTTGGAATTTTCATTAACAAGAAAGGCATGAGGCATGAGTGAGAAAAGATATTATTGGTTAAAACTTGCGGATGACTTCTTCACAAGCAAGCGCATCAAGAAGCTTCGCAGTTTGGCTGGGGGAGATACCTATACAATTATCTATCTCAAGATGCAATTAAAGGCATTAAAGACAGAAGGATATCTATATTTTGACGGTATCATGGAAAACTTCGCCGAGGAGCTCGCACTCGATATCGATGAATCACCGGAAAATGTGAAGGTGACAATTCAATATCTTTTGTCGGTAGGTTTGATGGAATGCTCCGAAGATGGCAATGAGTTTTGCTTGCCGTATACGCAGAAGCTTATCGGCTCGGAAACCGCATCAACACAGCGAGTTAGGGATTACAGAGCCCGTAAAAAAGAGCAAAAATCGTTACATTGTAACGCAGATGAAACAAAAGTGAAACGGCTCGGTAACGTAGATATAGATATAGAGATAGATAAAGATATAGATAAAGAAAAAGATAAAAAAGAAAGTCGGAACTTCGTTCCTCCCTCTCTGTCGGAGGTCAAGGCATATTGTCAGGAACGAAACAACGGCATTAATCCACAGCATTTTATTGACTTCTATGCTTCCAAAGGTTGGATGATTGGCAAAAACAAAATGAAAGATTGGAAGGCTGCTGTTCGTACCTGGGAGCAAAGACACGAAGGGGGAAAAATAAACGATGAAAACGCAAAACCCGAATGGCACCGTATGGTCGAATGACCAGTGGGAAGTGTATGAGGTTACTGACTGCGACTTTTATGGAAACGACATACCGGTGACATTTGCAAGGCCAAAGATTAACCCTTCCAAGAAGGGCGAGGATCGGACTGAGTTCCCGCAAGTCTATCGAGACTGCGACATCTACAAGATGGACTGGAACTGCTACTCGATTGATATGAGCGATTATAAGACACTCGCATTTTCATTCTTCAACAAGTTCGAGAAATGGGCCGAAGAAGGCAAGGGCTTATATATATGGTCCAAGACTCCCGGATCAGGAAAGACATTTCTCTCAGCTTGTATAGCGAAGTCGGTCATGATCCGTACACAGAAGATTATAAAGTACATTACACCGACAGACTACATGGAAAAGATAAGCGATGAGTACAAGGCAAAGGATTCACTTTATAAGCCTTCGAAGATTTATCGAGAGTGTTCGCTTCTTGTTTTGGATGACCTGGGGACACAGCTCCGGAGTGAATGGCACAACACAGAACTGTTCAGACTCATAGATCAGAGGAGTTCAAACGGACTTCCGACAATCATCACAAGCAATTACTCACTGGAGACACTTCCGGTCGATGAGCGGACCAGGAACAGGATCATGAAGGCCAGCATTCGAATCCATATGCCTGAAGAAAGCATCAGATCGAAGAAGGCGGCAGCAGAAGAAGAAAAGTTCACAAGTAAAGTCATATAGGAGGTTGAGTAATGAAAGTAAATAAGACGGCAAATACCGAAGCTGAAAAGCGAGTTCTTGAATACCTTGAGGGCCTCGATGCTCCGGAGCTTATTACAAAGATAAACAGTTCATCAAAAGACATTCCTGATGCACTTAGTTATTGCAAAGGACTTGCAAAGAGCAGAGCACAATCAGGATGCGCTTGCATCGAAGATACAGAGGTTTTCGGATGGGTGGTTCATTACTTCGAGGAAGATTCAATCTCGAGGGGTGCAACATCGAAAGGACCGGTGCGGGAAAGAATAGAGGTTAAGACGGAACCGAGAAAAGAAGTTTCCAAGGTTGAAAAACCGAAGCCCGCTCCGAAGGTTGTAAAAGATGACCAGCTCGAAGGTCAGTTAAGTCTGTTTTAAGGGGGATACAAGTAATGGAAAATGACATCTTAGATGAGCTGAAAGAAGCATATATGGGAACACCAAGGGAAGTGATGGACTATATATTCAAAAATGCTAATCACGGCGGGAACTGTTTTATCAAATATTTGCAATGGTGGCATAACAAATTGATAATTCGGACCTTCGGATACACATACAGAAAACGGTCAGCATCGAAGTATTTATATACTGAGGTCGAGAGAGCTGTTGTCGGTTTGGAGTATGCGGTCCGCAAGAATCTGTATAAAACGCAAATGGGCGGTTATCATGCCGTGTTCAGCGAGACTCAGAAAAGTTCAACGAATTATTACGGATACACTTATTATTACTTCTCACCTGATGACTTCAATGTGTGGTATACGGAGAAGGTTGCGGGGATGTATTCACCGGTAATAAACATAGATTATTTGTATACACTCAAAAAATACAAATATTGTGGGTATTCGGGAAAACAAGACCTGAAGGAGTACCTGGAAGCATATGACAAGAATCCAATGGTCGAATACTTCGGAAAGGCTGGGCTCAAGTATACGGCGATGCTTGGAAAGAAGGCCAAGAAGGATAAACAATTTGCCAAGTTCATTGTCCAACACGCATACAGTGTGAATGTATACGGATACAAGATAACCGTATACGCATATGAGCATAAATGCTCGTTTAAGGATGCCGAGGAAGTCATCAGGGCAAGACAGGATGCAGATTCATTCTTCAGAGGCTCGATGGGTGTGAACTACAAGGTAGATCGGGTGAAACTTCACGAATATGCAAAGTTTAACTGTGGCAAATACAGAACGGGCCTTTATATCGATTACTGGAATGCCTGTGTTCAGCTTGGGTATGACATGAGAGATACAAAGAACAGTATGCCGAGTGACTTCCACAGAATGCACGAAGTAAGGACTTCCGAATATGCCTCATATAAGGCAAAGCTGGACAGAGAAGCGGCAGCGAAGCTGAACAAGAGGATAAAGGCAACGGCTTCAAAGTATATGTTCGATTTCTCGAATGAAAAATACACTATCGTGCTTCCACAGACAAAGAACGACTTTGAAAGGGAAGGCGAGGCACTTCATCACTGTGTGGCCCGTATGGGATACGACTTAAAGATGGCAAACGGACATATCATCATCGCTTTTGTCAGGATGGTCGAAAATCCAAAACAACATTATGTGACTGTTGAATATAACCTGGATGAAAAACGGATCATGCAGATGCACGGGAAAGATAACTGTAATCCCGACAAGGAGACAAGGGCATTTATAGAGAAGTGGGCGAAGAAGGTTAAGGAGGTACAGAAGCTTGAAGCGATATGATGACAAGATGCTGGATGAGGTCGAGGCCCTTTGGCATCAGGGCAAGACTGTTGGGGACATAAGCAAGATATATGACATTCCATATGGATCGGCATCGTCCCTGATCCAGCGGTTAAAGAATCTCGGACGGATAGAAAACCGATATCCAAACAAGGCAAGAAAGAGACCGGAGCAGAATATCCCGAAGAAGAAACCGAAAAAGGGAACGGTCAGATGCTCAAGGGCTGTTTCAATAACTTGCAAGTATGGATGCGCCAAAGATTCGAGCATATTTGCAAACTTATGTAATTATATCCTCGATACCGGGCACATGAGAGGATGTTCTCCGGACGAGTGTGACAAGTATGAACCCAGGACAAAAGAAAGGAGCGGAAAAGATGGATTTGCGAAACTTGCCAAGTACTATAAAGGACACAGAGGCAGCAGCACTGATAAGCCTCAAGGCTATTGATCTGATCGTCAACACAAAGGAGTGGGCGAGCAATTACAAGATAGAGCTCATCAACAACGAGCTTGAGAAGTGGAGGACAAAAGAAGATGACTCCGAAAATTAGTGTGATAGTTCCGGTATATAACAGCGCAAAGTACTTGGAGGAGTGCATAGAGTCACTGGTCAATCAGACACTTAAAGATATCGAGATAATCATCGTTGACGATGCGAGCACGGACGCAAGCTGGGACATAATCGAGTACTGGGCAGAAAAGGATGACAGGATTGATGTTGTTCTCCATGTAAAGAATCAGGGTACGGGCAAGAGTATCAATGACGGGATCATGATTGCAAGAGGCGAATACATTGCTGAGGTAGATGCAGATGACTTCATAGATCCCGAAATGTATGAATACTTATACAGTCTTACCGGGGACGGAGCCGATGTCGTAAAGAGCGGATACTTCACTTATTTCGATAAAGAACATGATACTCCGTTATCAATGGTTGATAAGGTGACTACTTTAAAACCGATAAACTTATCCTACATGGAACGATTGCATATGTTTCAATTCCAGCCTTCATTTTGGAGCGGGATATACAGACGGAGATTCATAAAAGACAATGGACTGTACTGGAACGAGACAGAAGGGGCAAGCTTCCAGGACACAAGCATCATCTTCAAGATAAATGCCTTATGCGAGAAGATGGTCATCACGGACAAGAGCTTTTATCACTGGCGATGTTCGGACGGTCATTCAATCACAAGTACAAAGTGGCCTATGGCAGTCTTACATGAATACGGAGTCATCGAAGATTTCTTAAATGACCATGCAGAGCTTCAACTTCCGCTCAGATATATCCTTTCAAGGATGCGGTTCGGTACATACATATGGAACTATTTCAGGATAAGCGAAGCAGATCGGAAAGAGTTCGCCATGAGAGCAGCGGAAGATTTCGTAAGAGATAACGATTACCAGGACATGAGATATTATGATGCACGGACATGGCAGATCGTGACCTTGTGGGCAACACAACCGGAGCTGTTTATCAAATACGCAAAGAAGGGGGAGCCGAATGAAACGAATACTCAAAGTGATACTTGAAGTGCTCTTGTATATCCTGATAAGCATTCTGTTCTTCGCTTTCATCCTGAGTGCGTTCACACTGTTTCCGTATTGGCTGTTTAGTGTGTTGGGAGGTGGAATGTGACTGAATGTACTTGCTGGATTAAATATCCAAACGAAAACCACAAACATAAGAACGGCAGATGGAAGTGCGTTGACAAATATGTCTGTGTTCGGGACCTGGAAGTCGAACCACTTCCGGGGCTTCCGTTTCCGAAGTATTGGCGAAAGACAAAATGTGTAAAGAAAACGGAAAGTGAGGAATGATATGTACGAAAGTCCAATAAACCTTTATGTGCAAGAAACAATAAGAAAGATGGAGAATGAAAGAGAAGATGCTATTACGGCTAAAATTTCAGAATCCATAGGAATTGATATTAATAAAGACGAATTAATAAAAGCGTTGCAGTACGATAGACAACAGTACCATAAGGGTTATGCAGATGCTAAAGCCATGCGTGAGTCCATGCTTTACGAGATGCGGGCAGGGATAGAATCCAGGTGTGACCGCATTAATAGTTTGGCAAGCGTGTTGCCTTATACAGCACATAGAGAAATACAAGAGTTGTTATGCGAGATTATGGAAATGTTTGAGCCACAGGAAAGTGAGGAAGAATGAAAAAGACGGAATCTCATGTGCCGGTGTTTAAGGGTAGCAAAGTTAACAGCACAACGGTATGTGCTTACTGCCCGAAGTGCGGCGAAAGTTTAAAAACTTATTTACAAGCCAAGTGCGATAAATGCGGTTTTGACATCGTATGGCAGAAAGCGGGGAAAGGAATGAAATTTGAGAGATTTCAATTTATGTTTTGGCGAGATAGGGTTTATCTTTTGCCGACAATAGTAATTGACAATGGCGATATGCGGTATAGGTGCAAAAACTTGGCTATTGAATTTCATTTTTTGTTTTGGCATTTGCGGTGGCTATGGTTGGAAAGTGAGGAAACGGTATGAACAAAAGTAAAGAAGCTCTTGTTATTCAGACGGACCTGAATATCAGAGCTGAGAAATTAGAAGAATTGAGGCAGATGGTTAAACGAGAGATTAAAGAAGGTGTTGTTGTTCTTCCATATTGGGCCAGGGCGGTTATTGTTCCTAAAGATATAAAAATCATAACGATGGAGGATGACATGAAATGAGCAGAGCAGAACTTATGAGCCATGACTTCCATGAAGGCGACAAGATTCAATGCAAGAACTGGAAGGACCTTCGAAGAACGGCCCTGATCTTGACCAGCATCGGATATGGTGTATCGGTAATCGGATTCTCGGATATGTCTGATGACATTCTGACAATCACAGCAGAAAAACTGTAGGGGAGGCAGCAGACTTGGATGACACGAAAAGACATTGAGGAAATTGCGGACATTCGAAAAGAGATACAAATGCTCAATGATGAAATAGAGTCATTGAGGCAGCAGTCTTTGACACTTGGGGGTGCAAGTGATGGAATGCCACATTCGACCAATGTCGGTTCGCCGGTGGAGCAGATCGCAATCAAAATACTTGATCTGACACGGGACCTTGAAAGACGCAAATCGATGCTAATGGAAAAGTTAAATCGTGCTTTAATTTTCATCTACACAATCGATGACTCTTTGACTCGCATGATTGTGAAATACAAATGCATTGATGGTCTGAACTACTCGGAAATATCAGCAATTCTCGGATATGACCGATCTGTTATCGGGAAAAAATATAATGCGTTTTTTAATGAATTAGGGGCTTAAAAATTTGCCCACTTTTCCCACACACAATGTGTTATGTTGGTATTGTCGAAGAAGGACTTGGGGAACCCGAGTCCTTTTTTGATGCAAACCTCTGTCGAGCGGGCGGGGGTTCTCGTCCGCTTTTTGAGAGGGGGATATATGTTTCCGATGAAGATACCGAGCATATGCGCACAGTGTCCGCTTAAGGAAAGTCTTACACGGAACTGTGGCAAGCTCATTGATAATCCTGATCGCTCAAGCGAGGGGATAAACATATACAAGATACCGGACCATACTTGTTTGCTCAGGGGGGTACAGATCCCGGAGAGATATAGGGGTACGGAATATGGCTAAAGACTTTACTGGGGGGTTCTATAAAACCAAGGCTTGGCAAAAGACAAGAGCTGCTTATGTCAAGAGTGTGAACGGACTCTGTGAAGAATGCTTGGCTCAAGGACTTTATGTGAAAGGTGAAATCGTCCATCACAAGGTGGAGCTGACACCGAGGAACATCACAGATCCCAACATCACATTGTCATGGGACAACCTTGAGCTGGTGTGTCGTGAATGTCATTTGAAAAAACATGGAATGACGAGGACACGAAGATACGAAATTCTGCCAAATGGCGAAATATTTTGCGGAGAGCCCCCCGTGTTTGCCGAAAAATAAAGGCTCACGGAGAC